>JAABUR0100000932.1_pt1 | contig 57015 bp, 57 predicted proteins | sample 5560091 | NCBI WGS metagenome assembly JAABUR01 (sample SAMN10711879, study PRJNA513375) | rock metagenome | isolation source: Antarctica rocks | place: Antarctica: Victoria Land, University Valley sud | reverse complement strand
ACGAGAGTGTCTTCGGCCGCAACGGCCTCAGCGGAGAGCACAGGACGCCTCCCGTTGGGGCCTGCTGGTTGAAGCCCCACCACGGCGTAGACGGCCGACTGTGCCGGTCTGTGCGCCGCATCACATGTTCTAACCTCTTGGGGCAAAGGGTGTCAAGTGCTACCTCGCGTGGCGACCCAATATTCGCGAGATCGGAGCTGGTCATGGCCGACCTGCACATGCCGGCTGCCGGCCAACAGCCGGACCGGGTGCGCGCCCGGGCACGCGTGGTGGGGCTGGTGCAGGGGGTCGGCTTCCGGCCCTTCGTGTGGCGCGAGGCGACGGCCCGGGGCCTGTCCGGCTGGGTGGGCAACGACGCCGCCGGCGTGATCCTGGAGGCCGAGGGCGCGGCCGACGCGGTCGATGCGTTGTTGGACGCCCTGACCCGTCCGCCGCCACTGGCCCGGGTCGTCGAGGTCCGCAGCGAGCTCGTCCCACCCGTGCTCGACGTGGGGTTCGCCGTGCGCAGCAGCGCCACCGGCGGGGTCCGGCGAGCCCTCGTCTCGCCCGACACCGCCACCTGCCGGGACTGCACCCGGGAACTGCACGACCCCACCGACCGGCGCTTCCGGCACCCGTTCGTCAACTGCACGTCGTGCGGGCCGCGGTACACGATCGTCCAATCAGTCCCCTACGACCGAACCCGCACGACGATGGCCCCCTTCGCCCTCTGCCCGGCGTGCCAGGCCGAGTACGAGGACCCGGCGAACCGCCGCTTCCACGCCGAGCCCGTGTGCTGCCCCGCCTGCGGCCCTCGGCTGCGGCTGCTGCATCGGTCCGGCGACGAGGTGGAGGTGGGCATCGGGGCGGGCGACCAAGCCGGCGACCCGATTCGCGCAGCCGCCCAACTGCTGCGTGAGGGTCAGATCGTGGCGGTGAAGGGGCTGGGGGGCTACCACCTGGCCGTCGACGCGCGGCACGAGCAGGCGGTGGCCGAGCTGCGGCGCCGCAAGCACCGCGAGGACCGGCCCTTCGCTCTGATGGTCGAGAGCGCCGAAGCGGCGCAGCAGCTGTGCGCGATCGGTCCCGAGGAGCACACGCTGCTCACCAGCGCGGCTCGGCCCATCGTCATCCTGCGCCGGCTGGCGGCCCCTAGAGCTGGAGCCACGGAAGCCGCTGGAGGCGCTGGAGGCGCTGGAGGCGCTGGAGGCGCTGGAGGCGCAGCCGTTGCTGCTGCAGTCGCCCCCGGATCACCCTCCCTCGGCCTCATGCTGCCTTACACCCCGCTCCACACGCTGCTGCTCGAGGCCTTCGGCGGCCCCCTGGTGATGACCAGCGGCAACGCCTCCGACGAGCCGATCGCCTTCGCCGACGACGACGCCGCCCAGCGGCTGGACCGCATCGCCGACGCCTTCCTGGTGCACGACCGTGCGATCCGCACCCGCGTGGACGACTCGGTCGCCACCGTGGTGCGCGGGCGAGTGGTGCCGGTCCGGCGGTCGCGCGGCTACGTGCCGAGCCCGGTCGAGCTGCCGCTGGAGTGTCCGCAGCCGATCCTGGCCTGCGGCTCGGCGCTCAAGAACACGTTCTGCCTCACCCGCGGGCGCCACGCCTTCGTCTCCCACCACATCGGTGACCTGGACGACTACGCGACGATGCTGTCCTACCTCGACGGGATCGGGCACCTGTCCGGCCTGCTCGACGTCGCACCCGCAGTCGTCGCGCACGACCTCCACCCTGATTACCCCTCGACCCGCTACGCAGTCGAGCTGGCCGACGTGCAGCTGGTCGGGGTGCAGCATCACCACGCGCACATCGCCTCCTGCCTGGCGGACAACGGCGTGACCGGCCCTGTCATCGGGGTGGCGTTCGACGGCATCGGCCTCGGCGCAGACGCAACGGCGTGGGGCGGCGAGTTCCTGCTCGCCGACCTGACCGGCTACACCCGGGCCGCCCACCTGGCCGAGGTTCCGATGCCGGGCGGCGACGCGGCCGCCCGGCAGCCCTGGCGGATGGCGGCAGCCCACCTCGACGCCGCCTACGAGGGAGCCGTGCCGGCCGGGCTGGCGGTCGTCGGCCGCCATGGCCGCAGCTGGGGGCAGGTGCTGTCGGCGGCGCGAGCGGGCGTGAACTCCCCGCTCACCTCGAGCGCGGGACGGCTGTTCGATGCGGTCTCGGCACTGCTCGGGATCCGCGACGCCGTCACCTACGAGGGTCAGGCAGCCATCGAGCTGGAGCATGCGGCCGATCCCGGCGAGCTGGGCAGCTACGCCGTACCGGTCAGCGACGAGGCGGTCGCCAGGGTCCAGGTCGCGCATCTCGTCCGGGCCGTGGTCGACGACCTCGCCCGCGGCACTGCCGTCCCGCTGATCGCGGCCCGGTTCCACACTGCGCTTGCCGACGTCGTGTTGGACGTGTGCCGCCGGCTCCGTGAGAGCCACGGGCTGTCCACGGTGGCGCTGTCCGGCGGGGTGTTCCAGAACGCTCTGCTGCTGCACCGCTGCCTCGACCGCCTGGAGGCCGATCGGTTCATTGTCCTCACGCATCGTCAGGTGCCGCCCAACGACGGCGGGATCAGCCTCGGACAGGCCGCGGTGGCGGCCGCCCAGCTGCGCGCGCATGATGCCTGAGGGACGGCCGGGCTGTCGGCGACCGGTGCGGTTGCCCCGGGGCGCCGTCGGGTAACGGACGATCATGGACCCGCAGCCCCCGCCCCGTTCCGCCCCCGCCGCGAGCGGCGAGCCCCTCCCGGAGGCTGACGCGGGCCGTCAGCCGGGCTCCGCGCCCTCCCTTGCGCCCCACCAGGTCGCCCGGACTCGTGCGGGCAGCTACTACGCAGCAGCTATTGCCTTTGCGGTCCTGCTCCTGCTACTACTGATCTTCATCCTGCAGAACGGGCGCAGCGTCCGGGTCAGCTTCCTCGGCTTCGACGGGCACCTGCCGCTCGCTGTCGCGATGCTGCTGGCGGCAGTCATCGGCGCGCTGCTCGTCGGACTGCTCGGCCTGGCCAGGGTGATCCAGCTGCGGCACACCGCCAAGCGGCACCAGAAGCAGGACCTCAGGCGCTAGGGTCGGCTCGACGAAAGCGTGACCCGGCCGTTGCTCGCCTCCCCGTCAGACAGGCCCACTGACATGATCGATCAGCTCCGCGAGACAGATGGCCGCGTCCTCACGGTCCTGCTGGTCGAGGACAACGCGAGCGATGTCGCTCTCACCCAGGAGGCCCTGACCGAGCTCGACGTGCTGACCCGGCTGACCGTGGCGGCCGACGGGGCGGCCGCCCTCGCCCTGCTCGACGGCACGTGCCAGCCCGACCTGGTGCTGCTCGACCTCAACCTCCCAGCCGGTGACGGGCTCGAGGTCCTCGATGCCATCCGCAGATCCCCGCAAGCGCGGATCCGGTCGTTGCCCGTCATCGTGCTCACCACCAGCCGGGCAAGCACCGACATCCAGCGCGCCTACGACCGAGGCGCCAGTGCGTTCGTGACCAAGCCGCTCTCGATCGACGACTTCTTCGACGCGGTCCGCGTCCTCAGCGACTTCTGGCTGCGGGTGGCCGAGCTACCGCGCCCGGCCTGACCGGCTGGCCTCACCGGACGGGTGCCGCGGCGGGCCTGCGCGCCTCGCGCTGCAGCTGGCGCACCTGCTGCAGGTAGAGCACTCCCGCCACCCAGTACAGGACGGTCCCCCAGCACACGAACGCCCAGGCAGCTGGGCGCGACACAGTGGCGAGCCACCCGTGGCCCGTGGTGGCGAGCAGGAAAGGGAAGGCGTAGAGCAGGTTGGCTGTGGCTGCCTTGCCGAGGAAGTGCACGGGCAGCATCAGGCCGTACCCCATCCGGCGCAGCGCCGGGACAGTGCAGGCGAGCGCGACGTCGCGAGCGGCGAGAGCGAGCAGCAGCCAGAGCGGGATGATCCCACGGATGACCAGAGCCACCAGCGTGCTGGCGATGTAGAGGCGGTCGGCCAGGGGGTCCAGCATCGCCCCGAGCACGCTCGTCTGGCCGAGCTTGCGGGCGAGCCAGCCATCGAGGTAGTCGGTGACGCCGCTGGCCATCAGCAGCAGCAGCGCCCACCCGTCGGCGTGCGGCCCCAGCACCAGATACAGGAACACCGGCACGCCGGCCAGCCGAAGCGCCGATAGAGCGTTGGGGAGGGTGAGGACGCGGTCGCCAGCCGCGTCAGGGCCAGCCATGTCAGAGCCGCCCGCGCCGCTGCCGAGCGGTGCCTGCGTCATAGCCCGAGACGCTAGCGGACCGGGGTTACCCAAACCGGCCGGTGATGTACTCCTCCGTGCGCTTCTGCTTGGGCCGGCTGAAGATCGTGGTGGTGTCGTCCATCTCGACCAGCCGGCCCGGCTTGCCGATGCCGTCGAGGTTGAAGAACGCCGTGCGGTCGCTGACCCGGGATGCCTGCTGCATGTTGTGGGTGACGATCACGATCGTGAACTCGTCCTTGAGCTGCGCGATGAGGTCCTCGATGACGAGCGTCGAGATCGGGTCGAGCGCGGAGCAAGGCTCGTCCATGAGCAGCACCTGCGGCTCGACGGCGATGGCGCGGGCGATGCACAGCCGCTGCTGCTGCCCGCCGGAGAGCCCCGCGCCTGCCTTGCCCAGGCGCCCCGCCACCTCGTCCCACAGACCGGCTCCACGCAGGGAGTGCTCAACGGCGTCGTCGAGCAGCGACTTCTTGCGAGTGCCATTCAGCCGCAGGCCGGACGCGACGTTGTCGTAGATCGACATCGTCGGGAAGGGGTTGGGGCGCTGGAACACCATGCCGATGGTGCGGCGCACCGTCACGGGGTCGACTCCCGCGCCGTAGACGTCGTCGTCGTCGAGCAGGACGCGGCCGCTGACGCTCGCCCCCGGCGTCACCTCGTGCAGCCGGTTGATGGCGCGCAGCACGGTCGACTTGCCGCAGCCGGACGGGCCGATGAACGCGGTCACCGCCTTGGGCTCGATGACGAGCGAGACGCCCTCCACAGCCATGAACTTGCCGTAGTAGCAGGACAGGTCGTCCAGATCGATGCGCTTGGCCATGCTCTTGACGCCTCTCTCGGGCAAAGCCGGGATGGTCGGTCCGTCAGCCACGGGTCAGGCTGTTGCGACGGGTCAGCAGTCGGGCGCTCGCGTACAGCACGAGCACGATGGCGATGAGGACCAGGGCCGCGCCCCACGCCCGGGGGATGTAGCCGGGGCCGGCCGAGGTGGCCTGGTCGTAGATGTAGGACGACAGCGCACTCTGCCGGCCGCTGAACGGGTTGGGATTGATCGCGTCGAACGTCTGCGAGGTCAGCAGCAGCGGCGCCGTCTCGCCGGTCACGCGGGCGACGGCGAGCATCACCCCGGTGGTGATGCCGGCCGACGCCGTCGGCAGCACGATGCGCAGGATGGTCTTCCACTTCGGGACGCCGAGGGCGTACGACGCCTCGCGCAGTCCGTCGGGCACCAGCTTGATCATCTCCTCCGCCGACCGGACGACGACCGGAAGCATGAGGATGGCCAGCGCAAGCGCGGCTGCCAGGCCGGAGGGGCCTGAGTTGATCACAACAAGAGCGTAGATGAACAGGCCGGCGACGATCGAGGGGATGCCCGTCATCACGTCGACGAGGAACCGGACGGTGCTCGCGAAGCGGCCCCGCCCGTACTCCGCCAGGTAGATCGCCACCAGCAGCCCGAGCGGCACGGCGATGAGCATGGTGAGCAGCACCTGCTCCAGAGTCCCGATCGCCGCGTGGTAGAGCCCGCCCCCGGTGTCGAACGGGCCGACGCCCTTCATCGAGTGGGTCAGGAAGTTCACATCGACCTTGCTGAGGCCGCGGTTGAGCGTGTATCCGAGCACGAGCACCAGCGGCAGCAGGGCAATCAGTACCGCGAGCCGGACGCCGAGACCCAGCATCCGGTCGCTCGCCCGGCGGCGCCCCTCCACCACGAACGAGATCGTCGCGAGCGCCACCGTGAACACGGCCAGGGCTGCCACGACAAAGCCCGCCCGCCCCTGCAAGGGGGTCAACGCGAACAGCAGCGCCGTCAGGGCGAGGGAGGCGACACCAATGACAGCGATGGCCGGGCGTCCGAGGCGGCGTCCGTCGGACAGGCTCGCAGCCGGAGCGAAGGCTGTTGCCGCACTCATGCGGCCCCCTTTGTCTCGAGCCTGTTGCTGCGGTAGACGACGGCCCGCGCCGCCATGTTGACGGCGAGGGTGATGGCAAACAGCACCAGACCGGTGGCGATCAGCGCCCCGCGGCCGACGGGGTCGGCCTCACCGAACTTCGTGGCGATGTTGGCGGCGATGGTGTTGCCGCCCGTGGCCCGCAGGATCTGCAAGGAGATGTCGAACGAGGCCGACAGCACGATGGCAATGGCGATGGTCTCACCCAGCGCCCGGCCGAGGCCGAGCATCACCGCGCTGACGACGCCCGCGCGCGAGTACGGCAGCACCGCCATCCGGATCATCTCCAGCTTCGTCGCCCCGAGGGCGAACGCCGCCTCGCGGTTGGCCTGCGGCACCTGGGTGAAGACCTCGCGGCTGATCGCGGCGATGATCGGGACGATCATGATAGCGAGCACGATGGACGCCAGCAGGATCGAGCGCCCGACCGCGCCGACGTCGTTGGCGAACAGCGGGATGAACGAGAGGTGTGCCTGCAGGAAGCTCTGGAACCCCAGCGAGCGGCTGAGCAGGAAGTCGATGCCCCACAGGCCGTAGATCACCGACGGAACCGCGGCCAGCAGGTCGACCAGGTACCCGAGTGGTCGGGCCACTCGCGGCGGGGCGTACTCGGTGACGTACAGCGAGACGCCCAGCGCCACCGGCACGGCCATCAGCAGCGCGAGAAGGCTCGTCAGCACGGTGCCGAAGACGAGCGCTGCGATGCCGAACGCCGGCGGCGCGCGGTCGGTCAGGAACTGGCGTTCGGTCAGGAAGTTGCTGCCGTCCTTCTGCAGGGCAGGCAGGGCCTTGCTGACCAGGAATACCCCGATCAGCACGATGATGACGAGCACGAGCAGGCTTGCCCCGCCGGTCAGGCCGCTGAAGACCCGGTCACCGCGCCGGACCTTGCCGGGCGGGCGGCGAGGCGGCTCGGCCCCCTGCGGCGACTGGGCACCGGAGCCGGCGAGCACGGCACCCGGCTCCTGCCCGCGCTCACCGGTCGGCGACAGCATCACGTCGCCCGGCTGCCGGTTCTCGCTCATGTCGACCAGTGTTCCCTTTCAGCCCAGTCTCGCCGTCAGCAGGATGTCGCGTCAGCAGGCTTGCCAGGAGGGCGGCCCCTGCTGCCTGGCCCGAGGCGCGGTCAGCTGATGCTCGACACCGCACTGGTGACCTTGCTGGCGATGGCGTCGGGCAGCTTGCCGTAGCCGAGGGAGGGGGCGGAGGCCTGGCCCTTGCCGGTGGCGTAGGTCAGGTACGCCTTGAGCGCGTCGGCGTTCTTGTTGCCCTTGTCGCAGACGATGACGTAGGAGACTGCCGAGACCGGGTAGGCGCCCGACTGCGACGTCGCGTAGTCAACCTTCACCCGGGTGTCGCCCTTGCTGTCGTCGACCTTCGCCGCTGACAGCGCCGCGGCCACCGTGTCGCCGCTCGCGGTCACGAAGTCGCCGGCTCCCTTCACCTGGGCGAAGGGCAGGCTGTTGGCCTTGGCGAAAGACAGCTCGGTGTACGTGATGCCGCCCGAGGAGCTCTTGACGGCGGCCGTGACACCGTCGGAGCCCTTGGCCGCTTGGCCGGCGGGCCACTTGAGCTCCTGGCCGGTGCCGAGCTTCCACCCGCTCTTGGCTGTCGCAGCAAGGAACTTGGAGAAGATGTCGGTGGTCCCCGAGCCGTCGGAGCGGTGCACCGGCTGGATGGGCAGTGACGGCAGCTTCGTCCCGCCGTTGTCAGCCGCGATCTTCGGGTCGTTCCAGTTCTTGATCTCGCCCTGGAAGATGCCCGCGAGCACCGGGGCCGAGAGCTTCAGGTCGCTCACGCCCGGCAGGTTGTAGGTCAGCACCACCGCGCCGCCGGTGACCGGGATGTGCACAGCCTTATTGCCGGCACCGCAGCGCGCGTCGGCCTTGGGCTGCTGGGTCTCCTTGAGCAGTGAGTCGCTACCTGCGAAGTCGACCTGGCTGTCGCTGAACGACTGGATGCCGGCTCCGGAGCCGGTGCCGTTGTACTGCACGCCTGAGCTCGAGCAAGCCCCGGTGTAGTCCTTGATCCACTGCAATTCCAGGTTCTTCTGGAACGTCGAGCCCGCACCCGTGATGCTTCCCTTGCCGCAAGCGATCGAGCCCGAGCTGGGGGCCGCCGGGGCCGAGGAGCCACCGCTGCCGCTGTTGCTGCCGCCGTTGCTGCCGCTGTTGTTGTCCGAACCGCAGGCGCTCAGCGCGAGCGCGCTCGTGGCCGCCACTGCGACGACACTCAACCGGGCGATTGTGGGCACGTGCTACCTCCATGGCTCCCGGGCATGCCCGGGTCGGCTGACCTGACGGCTCCGACGCTAGGGACGCTCATCGTCCGATCCGCTGCCAGCAGGTGAACGCCGGGTGAACGTCGGGCCTTGCCGCTGGAACGGTGTGTTGCCGGCCCGCACGATGCCGATGGGGCAGCTTTGCTCAAGCGCCGTGTCCACTCAGACGTCGTGTCCGCTCAGACGTCGAAGCGGTAGCCGACCCCGCGGATGGTGACCAGGTGCTTGGGCTGCGCGGGGTCGGGCTCGATCTTGGCGCGCAGCCGCTTGACGTGCACGTCGAGCGTCTTGGTGTCGCCGTAGTAGTCGCTGCCCCAGACCCGGTTGATGAGCTGCTCACGCGTGAGCACCCGCCCGGCCGAGCGCAGCAGGACCTCGAGCAGCTCGAACTCCTTCAAGGGCATGGGCACCAGCTCGCCGGCCACGGTGACGACGTGCCGTTCGACGTCGATGCGCACCGGTCCGCCCTCGAGCGTGTCGGCGGCATCCTCGCCGCGCCCCCGCCGGCGCAGGACGGCACGCACCCGGGCGAGCAGCTCTCGGCTCGAGAAGGGCTTGGTGACGTAGTCGTCGGCGCCGATCTCCAGCCCGACCACCTTGTCGATCTCGCTGTCCTTGGCGGTGACCATGATGACCGGTACGTCGCCCCGCCCGCGCAGCTCCCGGCACACCTCCAGCCCCGACAGGCCGGGCAGCATGAGGTCGAGCAGCACGAGGTCGGCGCCGGAGCGGTCGTAGGCGGCCAGTGCTTGCGGCCCCGATGCCGCCAGCTCGACCTCGAAGCCCTCTTTGGCCAGCAGGAACGACAGCGCCTCGGAGAACGACTCCTCGTCCTCGACCACCAGTACTCGGGTCACGCAGGCTGCTCCTTCTGGTCGTGGGCCGGCAACGGGCTCTGCTGTGGGTTCTGCTGCGGACCCTGCCGGGCGCTCTGCTGCGGGTTCGCTGCGGGCAGCCGCAGTGTGAACGTCGAGCCCGAGCCCGGCACGCTCCACACGCCGACCTCGCCGCCGTGGTTGGTCACGATGTGCTTGACGATCGCCAGCCCGAGCCCGGTGCCGCCGGTCCGCCGGGAGCGTGCGGGGTCCACCCGGTAGAAGCGCTCAAAGATCCGCCCGGTGTCGTCAGCCGGGATGCCGATGCCCTGGTCGGTGACGCTGAGCTCCCAGTGCTCCCGGTTGTCGCCGCGATGACGGGTGGCCACCGCGACCTTGGTGCCCGCATCGCTGTAGGCGACGGCGTTGTCAAGCAGGTTGGCCACCGCCGTCACCAGCTGCGCCTCGCTACCGAACACGACCCCGCCGGGCTCGCCGCCGGAGACGATGGTGATGCCGCGTGCCTCGGCGGCGGGCCTGCCCCGGTCGGTGGCCTCGCGCACGACCGCGTCGAGCTTGACCGGCACATGCGGGGGGGGCGCCTCGCCCCCCTGCAGGCGCGACAGGTCGATCAGCTCGCCGACGAGCCGGCCGAGCCGGACGGCCTCGTGCCGGATGCGCGCGAGGAACCTGCGGGACGCCTCGGCGTCGTCGCCCGCCTCGAGGGCCGCCTCGGACAGCAGGGCGAGCGCCCCTACCGGCGTCTTGATCTCATGGCTGACGTTCGCTACGAAGTCTCGCCGCACCGACTCGACGCGCTGTGCCTCGGTGACGTCTTCCGCGAGCACGGCGACCAGATCCGGTGCGAGCGGCCGGGCTCGCACCGCGACCTCCGCACCCGTCGCCGGGCCACGTAGCCCGCGGGGCGTGTGCAGCCCGGGACCGGCCAGGCGCAGCACGCTGCTGCGCTCCTCGCCGTCGCGGCGGGCGGTTCGCACCACCTCGCGCAGGGCGGCGTCAAGCCGGCCGCCGCTGACCACGCCGAGCTGCTCGGCCGCCGGGTTGCCGTAGACGACGTCGCCGGCTGCGCTGACCGCCACCGCGGCGATCTGCACGTGCTCGAGCAGCTCGTCGCACAGCGACCGGCGGGTACCCGTGGCGAGCTCACCGCTGCTGCCACCGGGCTGCGGTGGCTGGCGCCGCGACGAGACCCTGCGGGACGGCCGGCGAACAACGAGCCCGGCGAGCACTCCGATGAGCAGCCCGACCAGCAGGCCGGCCCCCCACGGCAGGAGATCCACACCGTCGACGATAGGCGCAGCAGGAGCCTTTCCGCTGCCGCTGGCGCCGCGATGACGCCTCCATGTGCCCGGGTCGTGCACGCATGTGAGCGTCCGGCGGACGGTAGGTGTCCGGTAGGTGAAGCAGACGTGTCGATCAGCCGTCGGTCGCTGCTCGGGGGGTGCAAAGCGCCTTGGGGGCGCGGTCCACGTGCTCTGCCGCGGCTAGCCTGAGCCCTCGACAGCGAAGGAGAACGAGAGTGCGAGACGCCTACCACGACGATCTAGCTGCCCTCAGCGGCTCGCTCGTCGACATGACCACCCTGGTCGGGAGCGCGGTCGGGCGTGCCACGCAGTCACTGCTCGACGCCGACATCGCGCTCGCCGAGCAGGTCATCAGCGGAGATGCGCTCGTCGACCACCAGTACCGCGAGGTCGAGGCCCGCGCTTTCGACCTGCTCGCCAGGCAGGGCCCCGTTGCCGGCGACCTTCGTATCGTCGTCACCAGCCTGCGCATGAACACCGACCTCGAGCGCTCCGGCGACCTCGCAGTCCACGTGGCAGAGCTGGCCCGGCGCCGCTATCCCGCGTCGGCGGTGCCCGTCGAGCTGAGGTCGACCGTGCTGCAGATGGGCCAGGTCGCACAGCGCCTGATCACGAAGGCGGGCAGCGCGATCGCCAGCCGGGACCTCGAGCTGTGCGCCGAGATCGAGCGCGACGACGACGAGATGGACGCCCTGCACCGCCAGCTGTTCCGCGTGCTGCTCGAGGACGACTGGAAGGGCGGCATTGAGGCGACGATCGACATCACCTTGTGCAGCCGGTTCTACGAGCGGTTCGGCGACCACGCGGTGTCGGTGGCACGCCGGGTGGTCTACCTCGTGACCGGCCAGCAGCCGGTGCCGCCCAGCCCGCCGATTTCGGTCTGAGGGCCTGTGCACAAGGGCGACCGGCTGGCTCAGAGCGCGTAGCGGTTGTCTCAAAGCGCGTAGCGGCTGTCTCAAAGCGCGTAGCGGCTGCGCACCTCACGCGTGATGACCCGCTCCGCGACGAACGACAGGAACGGCACCGTGCCGGCAAGCATCATGAGGACGGTGCGCATGATCGACAGCCGCGCCCGCACCGCGAGGTCGAACGAGGCCAGCAGGTAGACGATGTAGAGGAAGCCGTGCAGCGGGCCGACCACCGCGACGACGGCCGTCTGGTCCGCGGCGTACTTCAGCGGCATACCTATGAACACCAGGGTCAGCAAGCCGACACCGACGACAATGGCGATGATCTGAAACCGGCGCAGCGCGGTGGCGATGTCGCGGCGACGAGCCGGCGGGGCGGTCGGGGTAGCGGGAGCGGTCACTGCGGCGCCCGCCTGCTCGCTCCGATGTCGCGGGCGTAGAGCGAGGCGAGGTAGGCGTTGTAGGCGTCAAGCTCGGGGTCCGGTTCCTGCGGCTCGGCAGCGGCCGCACGCAACCCGGCTGCGGGCTGGTGCACCGCAGCCTCGCCCCGTACCGCTGCCCGTCGCTCGGCCGGAGGTCTGAACTCGTCCCGGACGAGCTTGACCCACATGAAGACGACGAACCCGGCGAACACCCACCACTCGATGCCGTAGCCGTAGTTGCGCAGGCCGCCGTCCGGGTCGCTGCCGCGGTGCCACTGCCACATCCCGAGCGGGATGAAGGCGATGATCATAGCAACGGCGAGGATGTGCAGCCCGATCCACCGCAGGCTGAGGAACCGTCGCACGCCCATACGCTACCGCCGGCGCGGCGCCCGGCTACCCCCCGCAGCCTCAAGTACCGCGCCGAGCACGAGCAGCAGCGGCTCGGAGCGAGCGGGGCCGACGAGCTGCAGGCTGGCTGGCAGACCGCCCCGGCTCCGGACGGGCAGTGCCAGCGCCGGCAGCCCGGCGGCGTTGACCGGCAGGGTCTGCCGGATGCCGTACATCCGGTCGGCCTCGTCCAGGCGCGGAGGTGGCCCCAGCAGGGTCGGCAGCGCGATCACGTCGACCCGTGCCAGCAGCTGGCCGACCTCGCCGCACCACGCGGCCACAGCGACCGCGTCCGCATCCCGCTGCCCGGGCGTGACCTCGGCCCCCTGCAGCAGCCGCCCACGCACATCCGCACCGACGTGGTCTGGCGCCAGCTGAACGAGCAGCCCGTCCGACGCCCAGGCTTGCGCGGCGAGCATCCGCCCGGCCGGCGCCTGCACCGCGTTCCACCCGGGCAGGTCGCGGTCGGGGTCCAGCTGAACCACCTGTGCGCCGGTCGCCTCCCCCCAGCCTCGACAAGGCGTCGTCGACGGCGTCGTCGACGTCGGGGTCGGCGGCGAGCCGCAGCCGGCCGACCGTCCATGGCCGGCTCGAGCGCGACGGCAGCTGGGCGGGGACGGCGAACCCCGGCTCGAGCAGGGCCATCCCCGCCACCAGCCCGGCAACGTTGGCGGCCAGCGGACCGATGGTGTCGAGGCTGGGCGCCAGCGGCCGCACGCCGACCAGGCTGATCCGCCCCGCTGTCGTCTTCAGGCCCGCCACCCCGCAGCACGCGGCCGGAATGCGGATCGAGCCGCCGGTGTCGCTGCCGAACGCGACGTCGGCGTCCCCCGTCGCCACCGCGACGGCCGCACCGCTCGAGGAGCCTCCTGGCACGCGCGCCGGGTCCAGCGGGTTGACCGGCGTCCCCGCCCAGTCGTTGATCCCGGTGATGCCGTAGGCCAGCTCGTGCAGCAGCGTCCGGCCGACGATGACCGCGGCACCTGTCCGCTCCGCCGAGCGCACACCGGCCAGGCAGGGGGCATCGACGGCCGCGGGCTTGGCGCGTTCCGCGAGCGCGCGGCAGCCGGCGGTGGTCACGTGCCCAGCCATGTCGATCAGGTCCTTGACCGCGACCCGCGTCGCCTCAGGCAGAACCGGAGCGGGCAGGCGCTCGCTGAAAGCAGTCACCGGGCGTGCCTACCCTTCCGACGTGACCGGCACCGACATGGGACCGACCGGTGAGGGCTATCCCGCCACGCTCTCGGCCGACGCGTCCGCCGCCTACGCCGACGGTCTCCTACGGCTGCAGCGGATGGACGGCGGGTACGCCGAGGCCTTCCGCGACGCGGCCGAGGCCGACCCCGCCGCCTGCCTGCCGCACATCGCGCTGGCCCTCGTCGGCGCCGGCACTGCAGGCGTTGACGTCGGCGGCCACCTGCGGGCGTTGCCGAGCACGGCCACGAGCGGCGACGAGCGGGAGCGCTCCCTCGCGCACATCGCCACCACACGGGCGGCGGCCGGGCAGCTGGCCGTCGAACCGGTCGCCGTCCGGCACCTGCAGCGCTGGCCGCGCGACGTGCTCGCCCTGTCCGTCCTCGTCCCGGTGATGAGTTGGTCGGGACGCCCCGGAGCGGTCGAGCAGCTGTCCGCCGTGGTCGAGACGGTCAGCCAGCGGGTCGGGTCGGACTGGTGGCTCGACGCGCTGCTCGGCTTCGTCCGGCAGGAGCAGGGCCGCTTCGACGAGGCCGCCGCGCTCGCGGAGCGCTCCTTCGCCGTCGAGCCGCGCTCCGGCCACGCCGCGCACGCCCGCGCGCACGTGCATTACGAGACCGGCGACCACGCCGCTGGGCAGCGGTGGCTGGAGGGCTGGGCAGCGACGTTGGACGCCCGCTCGCCCTACGCCGGGCACCTGAGCTGGCACCTGGCTCTCCACGACCTGGCACAGGGGGACGTGCCGGCCGCCCTCGACCGGTGGCGCCGGGAGCTCGCGCCCGGTCGCTCCGGGGCCGCGCCAGGGTTCCGGGAGGTCATCGACGGCGGCTCGCTGTTGTGGCGGCTACGGCTGCGCGGGGTCGTCGACAGCGCCGGCACCGACGCGGCGGCCGGCGAGCCCACTGCTCGGATCGCCCGCAGCCTGCTGCGCGCCCCGCAGGCGTTCCTCCAGCTGCACGTGGCGTTGGCTGCGGCGAGTGCGGGCGACGTCGCCCTGCTCGACGAGCTCGTGGCAGGCCTGGAGCAGGCGCCGCCTTACGTGCACGACCTGCTGGCGCCGGTCGCCACCGCCCTTGCCGCGTTGCTCGCGGGCCGGCCAGGCGATGCCGCCGACGCGCTGGCCCGAGTTGCCCCCGAGGCCGGCCGGTTCGGTGGCAGCCGGGCCCAGCGGGACGTGATCGAGGAGACCTATCTCGCTGCCCTGCTGCAGGCGGGCCGGGCCGACCAGGCGCGCGCCCTGCTGCACCGGCGGCTCGACCGCCGTCCCTCCCCCGCGGACACCGCGGCCCTCGCCACGACGTGACCCTGCGAAGGACGGTTCTCGTCGCGGCGTGGTGACATTGAAGGGATCACCGGGTGCCTTGACGTCGCATCCCGTGCGCGGGGGCGGGGGTGGGATGGCGACAGTGCGACCGACCCGATCGGCTGCACGGCGGCCGACACTTCCATTGACACTGCGAGCGTCCCGGCGCCGCTGGGCCGCGCGGCTGCTCGTCCTCGCCGCCGCGTTGGCCGCGGTATATGCACTGTCCGGCAGCATCGGCGAGCTGCAGGCAGCGACCGACGCGCTGGGCTCCGTCCGGCCAGGCTGGATCGCTGTTGCCGTCGTGCTGGAGACGGGTTACTACCTCGCGTACGCCTGCTCCGAACTGCGGCTGCTGCGCGTCGGTGGGTCCGGTATCGGCTTGCTGCCGGTGACCGGGCAGACCGTGGCATCGCTCGCCCTCGCCAACTGCCTGCCGGCCGGCGCTGCTCTCTCGACCGTCTACAGCTACCGGCTGTTCCGCCGGTTCGGCGTCGCCGAGCCCCTTGCCGCGTGGGTCCTGGCGTTGAACAGCCTGCTGTGGGTCGCCGTCCTCACCGGGCTCACGCTGGTCGGCAGCGAGATCGCGGGCGGGGGTGGCGGTGGCGCCGTCCCCGACCTGCGGCCCGTCGCTCTCGCCGTCCTCGCCGTGCTGGTGGCGCTCACCGCCGCAGCGGTGGTACTCGCTCGCCGGGGCGTGCTCGCCCGGGTCGGCGTGCGAGTGGCCGCCCTCGCCGCTCGCGCCGCCCGGCGTCCCGATCCGAGCGCCGTCGCGCGCGTGTGGATCGGGCAGCTCGTGGCGTACTCCATGCGCCCCTCGGACTGGGCGTCGAGTGCCGGCTGGCTCGTCGCATCGTGGATCGCCGACCTCGGTTGCCTGACGGCCGCGTTCCCCGCAGTCGGCTCGCCCGTGCCGTGGCGGGGGCTGCTGCTGGCCTACGGCGCAGCGCAGCTGGCGAGCACGCTCCCGATCACTCCCGGCGGGCTCGGCATCGTCGAAGGGAGCCTGACGGTGGCGCTCGTCGCCTACGGTGGTGCCTCCGTCACGACGCTGTCCGCGGTGCTGCTGTACCGGGTGATCAGCTACTGGGGGTCTTTGCCGGCGGGGGCCCTCGCGTGGCTGGCGCTGCGGCGGGTCCGGCAGGATCAGCCCGATCCCCTACCCGACGAGGCCGCGGAGGTGACGGTATGAGGCGACGATCCACCAGCATCCGCACGCGAATCGCGTGCGCGACAGGGGGCGCGGCCGCGTGCCTCGCCCTCGGTGCGGGAGCCTGCTCCGGCTCGCGCAGCTACACCCGCTTCACGCCGGACGTCTGCGCCAGCACCCTTCCCACCGCGGGCACTGCTGTGCACGGCCGGGGACGGCTGACAATGATCCGCCCCTTCCACCGGGCGGAGCTCAAGCGCTACTTCGGCATCACTCCCGGCCCGGTGCCTACCCCGAGCCCGAGTCCGACCGCGCCCGGCCAGCCGCGGGCCTGCCTGGTCGTGTTCCGCGGGGCCTTCGCGGCTGGGACCGTGACCGGGGCCGAGCAGCAGGCCGGCCGCTTCGCGCTGGTCCTCGTTCGCGTGCGCTCCCCGCACGTCCTGCGGGTGCGGCTCAGCGACACGTTCCCGCCGCCTCCCTGACGGCACGGCAGGCCGGCAGCTTGGCGCGCGTCAGCCGGTGGTCAGCGTGCTCGTCGCCGCATCCCGCAACTCGGCGACGACACCGCCGTACATCCGCTGCTTGATCACGCCGAGTGTGACGGGGTCCTTGCCGGCCAGCGGCCGCACCCGCTCGACGGCGGTGGCGAGCACCTGGCCCTTGTCCGCGGTCGCGGTCACGATGCCGGCCTTCAGCGCGTCATCGCCGCCGTAGCGCCGGGCGGTGGTCATCGCATCGGTGGCGGCGGACGGCGACAGCTTTGACATGATCAACGCCGTCATTCCGGGCGTGAACGGGATGCGGATGTCGGCCTCGGGCAGGCAGAAGAACCCGCGGTCGGCGCGCATCACCCGCCAGTCGTGGGCGAGCGCGCAAGCATGGCGCCGCCCGCGAAGGCGTGGCCCTGCACGGCCGCCACCGTCGGCGCCGGAAAGACCAGGACGCGCGCGAGCAGCTCCTGCACGGCGACGACGTAGCCCGTGAGCTCGCCTGGGTGAGCACCGAGCCAGTCCAGGTCGAGCCCGTTGCTCCAGAATTTGCCGGTGGCCGAGGTGACGAGCGCCCGCGGTCCGGCGGCGGCGGCAACCTCGTCCAGGAGCCCGGAGACACCCGCGACCCAGTCGGGGTGGAAGCGGTTCTCACCGTCACCAAGGTCGAGGACGAAGACCTCACCGTCGCGCTCGAGCGTGGGCATGGTCAGTGCATCCTTCCCCGCCACCGGCCGAGGTGGCGGTGGCTACCGCGCTTCTACTCGACGTTTCAACTCTGGCGCCCGGACACGACAGTGCTAAGCGGCCCCGTCATCGACGCGCTCGAGCAGGACGAGCGGAATGTCGCGGTCGGTCTTCTGCTGGTACTCGTCGTACGGCGGGTAGACGCTGACCACGAGCGGCCACAGCCGCTGCTTGTCCTCCGGCGAGGCGGTGCGGGCGCGGGCGGTGAAGCGGTCGGCGCGGATCTGCACCTCCACAACCGGGTCGGCGGTGAGGTTGCGGTACCAGGAGGGGTGCTTCGGGGCGCCGCCCTGCGAGGCGACGATCACGGGTGTGGCGTCGTCCAGGGTGTAGATCAGCGCGGTGCGACGCTTCTGACCGGTGGTGCGGCCGGTGGTCGTCAGCAGCAGGGTCGGGTAGCCCCGCCAGTCGTGGCCGTCGGCGCCGTCGGTCTCGACGTAGCGGCGGATGTGCTCGGCCACCCACCCGACCGGACTATCCGTCGGCTGCTCCTGCTCGCCTTGTTGAGCCATCACGCGCCTCCTTCCATCACAGGTGTGCCGCCTGCGGCACCCCGAGCTCGCGCACGAAGTTGGCCGGCACCACCACGTCGGCCATGGTGAGGTCACGGACCGAGGTGCGCCCGAGCCCCAGCGTCGCGGAGTCGATGCCGCTGCGAAGGATATCGAGCACGTTCTCCACGCCCGCCTGCCCATTGGCCGCGAGGCCCCAGAGGTACGCGCGGCCGATCATCGCGGCCCGCGCGCCGAGCGCCAGCGCCTTCACGACGTCGCTGCCGCGCCGGATCCCGCCGTCGACCAGCACCTCGATCTGGTCGCCGACCGCCTCGGCGATGACGGGCAGCGAGCGGATCGAGGCCGGTGTGCCGTCGAGGTTGTTGCCGCCATGGTTGGAGACCGAGATGGCGGTGCAGCCGGCGTCGATGGCGCGCTTGGCATCGTCCACGCGCATCACGCCCTTGAGCATGAACGGGCCGCCCCACTGCTCGCGCAGCCACGCGACGTCGTCCCAGGTCGGCAACGGCGTCTGCATCCACTCGCCGTAGGCGCCGAAGAAGGTGGGAGCGGCGCCGCCCGCGATGGTCAGGTTCGGCGTGGTCAGGTCGGGCACCTTGCCCGTCTTGGCGAAGTCCAGCAGCCAGCGGGGCCGCGCGAGGCCCTCCGGGGCGAAGCGCAGGATCGCCTTCAGGTCCATCTTCTCCGGGATGGTGGGGCTGCCCCAGTCACGGCCGCTGGAGAACGACCAGTCGAGGGTCATGATCAGGCCAACTGCGCCGGCCTTGCGAGCCCGCTCCATGCGCTCGACGAGCACGTCACGGGTCCCAACCCAGTACATCTGGAAGAACGTCTGCGGGTTGGCAGCCGCGACCTCCTCGATGGGCTTGCTGGCGAACGAGCTCAGCCCCATCGCCGTGCCCCGTGCGGCTGCGGCGCGGGCGACGGCGACCTCTCCGTCGGGGTGCACCGCCTGGACTCCGGTCGGCGAGATCACGACGGGCATCGAGATCGACTGCCCCATGACCGTTGTCGACAGGTCGCGAGTACCCGACAGGCCGGCGACGTGCGGGGCGAATCCCAGCTCACCGAACGCGGCAAGGTTGTCGTCGACGGTGACACCCCGCTCGGAGCCGGCCACCAGCGCGCTGTAGACCGACTTGGGCAGCTTCTTCTTGGCGCGGCGCTGTGCCTCGGCCACCGTCTCGAACCATTGCCTGCTCATCGTCAGCTCATCCCTGCTCGTCGCTCGTCCGGCGTCACGGGCCATGCACGGCCCGCGCTTCGGCTTGTTGGCAGCCACGGTCTCATGGCCGTCACAGGCCGTTCCAAACCGCCCTCCTGCCCGCCGCGCCGAGCGGGGATGCGCAAGCGGCGCCGCGGGTGTATGACCGGAGTCACGTGCCGGTGGCACGTGGACGGACCGGGGCCAGGCTCAGGACGAGAAGAGGACGCATGAAGACCAAAGCGGCAGTGGTGTACGAGACGGGCAAGCCGATCGAGATCGTCGAGCTCGATCTCGACGGTCCCAGCGCGGGGGAGGTCCTGATCCGGTACACCTACGCGGGCCTGTGCCACTCCGACGTCCACATCTCGCACGGCGACCTCGAGGCCCGGCTGCCGATGGTGCTCGGCCACGAGGGGGCCGGCATCATCGAGGAGGTCGGCCCGGGGGTCACCCGCGTCAAGGCCGGCGACCACGTGGTCTGCTCGTTCATCCCCAACTGCGGCGTCTGCCGCTGGTGCGCGACGGGCCAGCAGGCCATCTGCGACATGGGAGCCACCATCCTCGAGGGCTACCTGCCCGGGGAGCACTTCGTGTTCCACGGCCCCGGCCCGGAGAAGAACTACGGCGCGATGTGCATGCTCGGCACCTTCAGCCAGTACGCGACCATCCATCAGAACAGCGTGGTCAAGGTCGACGACGACCTGCCGCTCGACAAGGCCGTGCTGGTCGGCTGCGGCGTGCCGACCGGGTGGGGGTCGGCGGTCAACGCGGCGGCGGTCAAGGCCGGCGAGACGGTGATCGTGGTCGGCGTCGGCGGCATCGGCATCAACGCGGTGCAGGGCGCGCGGTTCGCCGGGGCGAAGAACCTCATCGCCGTCGACCCGCTGGAGAACAAGCGCGAGAAGGCGATGGAGCTCGGCGCCACCCACGCGGTCGCGAGCGCCGGCGAGGCGGTCGAGCTCGCGCAGTCGATGACCAACGGCAACGGCGCCGACAAGACCATCATCACCGTCGGCCTGGTGACCGAGGAGATCGTCACCGACTCGTTCAACGCGACCGGCAAGGGCGGCACCATCGTGCTGACCGGGCTTAACAAGATTGCGCTGAACAACGTCGTCCTGCCCGGCTCGGTCATGACGCTGTTCAAGAAGACGGTGAAGGGCAGCCTGTTCGGCGACTGCAACCCGACGACCGACATCCCGAAGATCCTCGGGCTCTACCAGAGCGGCGACATCAAGCTGGACGAGATCATCACCAACACGTACACGCTCGACGAGGTCAACAAGGGCTACGAGGACCTGCTCAACGGCACCAACGTCCGCGGCGTCCTGGTGCACGAGCACTGAGCGAGGTCACCGGCCGGGCCGCCGCACCGGCCCGGCCGTCCCTCGCTGCCGTCGCTGCATCGGTGGTGGGGCGTGCCCGCGAGGTCGAACTGCTGGTCGCAGCGCTTGACTGCGGAGCGCACGTCCTGCTGGAGGGGCCTCCTGGGACGGGCAAGACGACGCTGCTGCGCGCCGTCGCGGAATCGAGCGCGGTGCCGTTCGTGTTCGTCGAGGGCAACGCCGAGCTCACCCCGGGGCGGTTGGTGGGGCACTTCGACCCGGCCCAGGTGCTCGAGGCGGGCTACCGCGCGGACGTCTTCGTCGACGGCCCGCTGGTGCAGGCGCTGCGCGACGGGGCGCTGCTCTACGTCGAGGAGGTCAACCGGGTCCCGGAGGAGACCCTGAACGTCCTGCTCACGGTGATGAGCGAGGCCGAGCTGCACGTCCCGCGCCTCGGCCGGGTGCTCGCCGCCGACGGGTTTCGGCTGGTCGCGGCGATGAACCCGTTCGACACCGTGGGGACGGCGCGCATCTCGTCGGCGGTCTACGACCGGGTCTGCCGCATCACCATGGGCTACCAGAGCGCGGACGACGAGGCGGCCGTGGTCGGGATGCGGGCGCCGGAGGTCGACGAGCAGTGGCGCGCGCAGGTGGTCGAGCTGGTGCGGAGCACCCGCGTGCATCCCGACATCCGGGTCGGTTCGTCGGTACGCGGGGCGATCGACACGGTGCGCATGGCCTGCTCGCTCGATGAGCTGCGCGGCCGGCACCCGCAGTCGTGGCGTACCGGGCTCGACGCGGCGCTCGTCGCGCTCTCGGGCCGCATCCGGCTGCAGGAGTCGTGCGGCCGCTCGCCCGAGCAGGTGGTGCAGGAGCTGTACGAGGCGGTCTTCGGCCGCGAACCGGTCGAGGACGGCGACTCAGACGCCGGCACGGATGAGGCAGGTGATGCTCCGGGGGGAGCCTGAGCCCGCCGCCGGCGGGCTCAGACGACGGCCCTTCACCGCAGCGCTCCCGCGGGCCGCAGTCGCGCACCACCCCGCGCTCGGAGCTGGCCCGGCGCGCACACTTCACCGAGATCTCGCCCGAGGTGGGCGTCCTCGACGAGCAGGCGTTCGCCGAGGCGCTGGACCACGATGCCGATGCTGCCCTGACGCTGCTCGTGGAGATGGGGTCGGCGACCGACGAGCGGCTGCGTGCGGCCGCTCGCCACCTTGCCGCCCGGGTCGTGCTCGAGCAGGCGCGGGCCGGGCTGCCGCGGCGGGGCGGCATCGGCAAGCTGCGCCGGCAGAGCGCCGAGCTCGGCGGCGACCTCGACATCGACGCCTCGATGGAGGGACTGCTCGACGCCCGCGCCGCTCGGCGCCGCCCGACCGCCGACTCCCTCGTCGCCGTCGACTGGGGGCGGCCCGAGCTCGCGCTCTGCCTGCTCGTCGACGCATCCGGCTCGATGGGCGGCGAGCGGCTGGCAGCGGCCGCCCTCACGGCAGCGGCGTGCGCGCTGCGGGCCCCGGGGGATCACGCCATCCTGTCGTTCGCGCGGCAGGTGCGCGTGGTCCGGGCGATGACGAGCGAGCGGTCGCCGGCTGCCGTGGTGGACGCCGTGCTGGCGCTGCGGGGTCACGGGGTGACGTCGTTGACCACTGCCCTGACCGCCGCCGGCGAGCAGCTCGCCCGCACCCGAGCGAGCCGCCGGGTCGTCGTGCTGCTCTCCGACTGCCGCTCGACCGACGAGCAGGACCCGACCGCGGCGGCCAAGGCCCTGCCCGAGCTCGTCGTGCTCGCGCCAGCGGATGACAGCGACGAGGCGGCAGCTCTGGCATCCCGAGCCGGAGCGCGGTGGCTGCCTCTGGCCGGTGCCTCCGACGCGCCGCGGGCACTACGGGAACTGCTGGCGTGAAGGGCCAGCGAACGTCCGGCTACAGATGGGGCGTGAACGAGGTGTAGCAGGTCGCCTGCTGCGAGTTCTTGGCAACTCGGACGACGATGTTGACCCGATAACCGGGAGTAGCTCGCGAGATGTCGTAGTAGGCGCTGCCGTTACCGACCGTGTTTGTGACCCCCAACTTAATCGTGCTGGTGGTCAGGTACCTCGCGGTGGTGTTGAAGCCGGTGTTGGCCCACGAGTGCACGTACACGAAGACCCGGCTGTAGTCCTTCGGCGTGGCGTTGCTGACGGATGCCGTGCAGCTCAGCGGCGCCGGCCCACAGGCCGCAAGGCCGGGCAGAAGGGCGACAGCGGCGAGCGCAAGGCCGGTAGCAGGACGATTCAGTTTCATGGCGGGAGTCCTTGGGCGGGAACGCGAAGCACGTGCTCCGGTCGCGCAAGGCTAAGTCCATGGTCGCTCTAGGAACAGGCCAAACAGCAAGATTCTTAGTAGCGCGATCAGCATTGCTGCCGCGTATGCCAAGCAGGAGCCCGTATGCCAACCGCGCTGGCCGGAGCCCGTGGCCACAACCACTCCTTGCCGGTGCTCAGGTCTGCCGATCGGCAGATGTTCTCTGCTGGCACTGCTCCTAGCGTCGGCCGAACAAGCCAAACCAGGAGAGGACGCCCCGTGAGTACAAACAGCAGGTCGGGCAACGCAGGAGTCGAGCTGGCCGCCATCCACCCGGCAGTGGAAGCGGCGGTGAACAACCAGGATCTTGACGCGTTGATGGCGCTGTACGCCGACGACGCCAGCGTGGTGCTGCTGGACGGTTCGCTCGCCACGGGTCATGGGGCGATTCGCGAGCAGTGGGCAGGGATCTTGGCGATGGGAACCACGATGACCCTGCGTAGCCGGTTTGCCATTGAGGTCGGCGAACTCGCCCTGTTGAGCAACGAGTGGGTGCTCGGGGTCGGGGAGGAGAGCATGTCAGCGGTGACCGCCGAAGTCGCCGGGCGGCAGCCGGGCGGCGGTTGGCTGTACGTGATCGACCATCCCTTCGCCGGCGCCGAGCCCGACGAGATTGCCGCCCTGCTGGCAGCGGTAGCGGCCGTCACCGCCTGAGGAGCAGGCGCCAGCCGGTCGGCGAGCGGGCCCGCTACAGACCGCGACGGGCGGCGGTCGCCGCGAGCTGCGACCGGCTGGTGACCGCGAGCTTGCTGAAGACGCTGCGCAGGTGGGTACGGACGGTGCCCGGCGAGATCAACAGCTCGTCGGCGATGGCCTGGTTGCCCAGGCCGCGGGTAGCGAGGGCGACGACATCAGACTCCGTCGGAGTGAGGCTGTCCCACCCGGTGGCCGGCCGCGCGCGCCTCCCCCGCGACTTGGACGCGTAGGCGACGGCCTGCGCAAGGTCGAGCCGTGACCCCTCCACGTGGACAGCGGCGAGCTCCTCCTCGCTCATCAGAGCCGCGACCGCCCGCTCGTCGGCACGGCGCACCTGCCGTGCGATCGGGGACAGGCAAGCGCCGAGCTTTGCACGGAGCCGAGAGCTGGCGCCGTGCAGCCGAGCCGCGACCGCGGGGCGCCCCCCGTCAAGGGCGAGGCCCGCGACGGCGTCCAGGCCGTCGGCGACGACGGGTCGCAGGCCCAGCTCTGCGGCATCACGGAGAGCCGCGTGAACCCGACCCGGCAGGCCGCTTGCAGTGCGGTCGCCGAGACAGATGGCCAGTTCGGCTGCCGCCGCAAGCTCGCGGTTTCCCATGCCGGTTGCCGTCGTTGCCGCCGCTCTCGCGGCAGCGCGCGCGCCGTCGATGTCGCCAACGGCCACTTTGGCGTGCGTAAGAAGCACCCCGGCTTCAGCCGCGGCCAGGGGAACACCTCCCGCGGCGGCTGCTTCGCGTGCCTGCATGACGACGGTGAGCGCCGTCATCGGATCCGTCCAGCAGGCCACGATGGCTGCAGCCAGGTCCAGCAGCAGGGATGTCCCGAGGCCCGTGTGCTCGCTGAAGAAGGGCCGCAGGTCCTCAATCAATTCGGCGGCGTCAGCAGTGCGACCGACGTGGACGAGCGCACGCACCAGCGGTAGCAGCGCTCCACCCGCGCTGACAGGTTCCTCGATCGCGAGGGCCAGCGAAAGGCCAGCGCGCCCGGCCACCTCGGCGTCGGAGAACCCCCCGGACTGCTCCGCCGCATCTGCTCGCGCAGCGTGGTCCCATGCACGCAGCTGGCCGTGTCCGAGCCGGGTCAGGGCAGGCAGTGCCTGATCGGCGCACAGAAGTGCGCTGCGGTGGTCAGATCGGTACAGGTGGCTGTAGGCGAGCACCTGGAGCGCCTCGATTTGTCCCCAGTCGTCGGCCGCGGCGGCGGCGAGCTCGGCTGCTCTGGTCAGGACCGGCTCGGCACCGGCGGGGTCCACAAGCCCTTGGGCCAGACCGATGAGGATCAGCGCGCGAGCCTCCGTCTCGCGCTCGCCGGTCGTCTGGGCCTGACTCGCGGCGGACATCGCGAGCTGCACGCCCTCCTCAACCTCCCCTGAGTAGAGCGTGAGGAAAGCCGTGGCCCAGGTCAGCCGGCAGGACGCCTGGCCCGCGGCTGCTTGCACCCGTTGCGCGAGAACCCGCCCTTGCGCGCACCGGCCTCGCAGCGACCAGGCGAACGCCAGGCCCACCACGATCTCTGCGGCGGCGTCGATTCGGCGGCCGGTGCGCAGCGCCTGCTCGAGGGCGGCGCGCAGACCGGCATCGTCACGGTCCACCCGCTGCAGGGCGGCCGGCTCCGCGCGGCTCAGACCGGCCTGGGCCATCCCGGCCAATCCGGCCGCCCAGTCAGCCAGTCGGTCGTGCACCGTGTCCAGCTCCGCAGCCGCCGCAAGCTCCCGGCCGGCATAAGCCCGGATCGTGTCCAGCAACACGTACCGGCCGTCCTGCACGTCGAACTGCACGAGCGAGTGATCGACGAGGGTCTCCAGAGTCGCGGCGTGTGGGGCACCGGCGACCGCCACCGCGGCGGCGAGCGTGAACCGGCCGTCGAAGACCGACAGCGCCCACAGCGTCCGGCGGGCCTCGCTATCGACGAGGCGCACGCTCCAGGCGATCGACGCCTCTAGGGAGCTGTGCTGAGGCATCGCCGTCACCTCGCCGGCGCCGAGGAAGTGAAGCTGGTCGGCCATGCCGGCCCGGACCTCCTCGAGGGACAAGCCCCGGGTATGTGCGGCGGCCAACTCGATCGCGAGTGGCAGTCCGTCGGCTAGTCGGCAGATCGCTGCGGCCGACTGCCGCGTGCGCTCCCCGTCCACGAGCGCGGGCTGTGCCCTGCGCGCCCGCTCGAGGAACAGGGCGGCCCCGTCGCCCACCGGTTCCAGACCCAATAGGGGCAGCACAGCCTCCCCGATGACGCCCAAGGTGACCCGGCTCGTAGCCAGGACGTGCAGTGCCGGGCACTGCCGGAGCAACGCGAGGACCAGATGGGCGACCTCATCGCGCAGGTGCTCGCAGTTGTCGAGCACCAACAGGCCCCCCTTGTCCTGCAACCAGCTGTGCAGCCGGTCCTGAGGCGTTACGCCCGCTTCCTCCCAGACGCCGCACGCGTCGAGGACGCCCCCCACGAGCGCGTGCGGCTCCATCCCCGACAGCTCGGCGAACCCGAGCAGGTCGAACGCGCTCGTGCCGAGCACCTCGAGTGACAGGCGGGTCTTGCCGCACCCACCCGGCCCTACCACGGTGACCAGGCGGTGAGACTCGATGAGCCGGCTGGTTGCCTTCACTTCCGCGACGCGCCCCACGAACGTGGAGACGGCAGCGGGTGGGGCCACCTGCCTTGCGTGCCTCCCTTGGGCTTCCACTCGCGAGAGTGTCCACCCAGCCGGACCCCGCGACAACAGACACCGCGGCAACAGACACCGCGGCAACAGACACCGCGGCAACAGACACCGCGGCAATGACATCGCGGCAATGACATCGCGACCATGGACACGACGACAGCTGAGGAACCTCGCCCTGCCTGGCGCGGCACCGACCCAGCGAGCAGTCGGGGACTAGCAGGCCGCGGCTCGAGCCGGCGCAGCAGCGACTGCACGGTGGCACGAGGGCCGACCTCGACCTGGAGCAGTCCGAGCTACGCGATGACAGGGGTGAGCAAGTTGTGACAGGCGGTCAAGCCAGAGCTGCCCCAGCCGGACGAACCGCCTAGCGGCTTGTACACCGAACTTCTCATAGCGCTATCTCGATTGGCCGACGGGCAAGACGTGCGAAAAACCGAGTTGCGGGCCTCTGACCTGCACTCTCGTCCGTCGGGATGACAGGATTTGAACCTGCGACCCCTTGACCCCCAGTCAAGTGCGCTACCAAGCTGCGCCACATCCCGGACCGGTGTCAGACTACCGCAGGGGCTCCGTCAGCGGGGCTTGCCGTCCTGCCCCCGCACCCGCACCGACACCTCGATCGGGGTGCCCTCGAAGCCGAAGTCCTCGCGCAGCCGGCGCTCAAGGAAGCGCCGGTATCCGGCCTCGAGGAAGGCCGTCGCGAAGACCACGAACCGCGGCGGTGACACGCCGGCCTGGGTCGCGAACAGCACCCGCGACACCCGCCCTCCGCGCGAGGGCGGCGGGGTCTGGTTGGTGACCTCGGTCAGCCAGGCGTTCAGCCGTCCGGTCGAGACCCGCGTCTCCCACCCGCCGAGCGAGGTGTGCAGCGCCCCCGACAATCGGTCGACGGCGCGCCCCGTGCGGGCAGAGACGTTGACCCGTGGGGCCCACGCCACCCGGAACAGGTCGCGGTCGATCTCGCGCTCGAGCTGCTCGCGGCGGTCCTCGTCGACCAGGTCCCACTTGTTGAACGCCAGCACCAGCGCCCGGCCGGCCTCGACCACCATCGACAGGATGCGCTGGTCCTGCTCGGTGACCGGCTCGCTGGCGTCGAGCAGCACGATCGCGACCTCGGCCGCCCGCAGCGCGGTCTCGGTCCGCAGCGAGGCGAAGTACTCCGCCCCGGACGCGTCGCGCACCCGGCGGCGCAGCCCCGCGGTGTCGACGAACATCCACGTCTCGCCGCCGAGCTCGACCAGGGAGTCGACCGGGTCGCGGGTGGTGCCGGCCTCGTCCGCAACGACCGAACGCTCCTGACCGACCAGCCGGTTGAGCAGGCTGGACTTGCCGACGTTGGGCCGCCCGAGCAGCGCGACCCGGCGCGGACCGCCCTCGACCACGTCGCCATCCATGGGCGCCGGTTCAGGCAGCGCGTCGAGCATGGCGTCGAGCAGGTCGCCGCTGCCGCGGCCGTGCAGCGCCGACACGGGCAGCGGCTCACCGAGCCCGAGCGACCACAGCGACGCGACGTCAGACTCCACCCGCTCGCTGTCGACCTTGTTCGCCACGAGCACGACGGGGCGCCGCGAGCGCTGCAGCAGCCGGGCGACGGCCTCGTCGGTATCGGTCGCTCCCACGGTGGCGTCGACCACGAACAGCACAGCGTCGGCGGCGTCCACGGCGATCCGCGCCTGTGCCGAGATCGATGCCACCAAGCCCTGCCCCGAGGGCTCCCAGCCGCCCGTGTCGAGCAGGGTGAACCGGCGACCGTTCCACGTGGCGTCGTAGGCGACGCGGTCGCGGGTCACGCCGGGCACGTCCTCGACCACCGCCGCGCGCCGCCCGAGAATGCGGTTGACGAGCGTGGACTTGCCGACGTTGGGCCGCCCGACCACGGCGACGACCGGGACCGGTCCCTCGGCGACGGGTGCTTCACCGTCTACGGGCTGGCTCACGGTGGTGCGCCGCCAGCTGCCCGGACGGCCCTCGCCTGCGCGAGATGCGCGACAAGCCGCACGCGGATGACCTCCCCGACCTCGGCCAGCTCACGGCGCGAGTGGGGATTGCCCGGCACCGGCGCGACGAACGGCTCGCCGTAGGCGACGTCGATCCGCGTGTGCCGCGGCACCCGCGCCCCCTTCGGCAACGCTTCAGCCGTCCCGACGCAGGCAACCGGGACGACTGGAGCCCGCGAGCGCACGGCCAGGTAGGCCAGACCGTCGTGCACGGCCTCGAGGTCACCCGAACCGCGGGTCCCCTCAGGGAAGACGCCGACGCACCCGCCGCGTGTCAACTCGTCCAGTGCCGTTGACAAGGCGCTGCGATCCGGGGTGCCGCGGTCGACCGGAATCTGGCCGAGCACGTGCAGGATGTCGCCGAGGCGGCCGCGGAACAGCTCGGACTTCGTCAGGCAGCGGACGTGGCGTGGCGTTTCGGCGACGACGAGCGGACCGTCAAGCCAGCCCGCGTGAGGACCGGCAAGCAGCAGCGGCCCGTTGATCGGGACGTGATCGACGCCCTGCAGGTGCACGTCGAACAGGACTCTGTTGATGACCGGCCGCGCGACGGCCTGGCCGGTGCGCAAGACCCGCGGGCGGTAGGCCGGCGCGCTCATGCCGTCGGTTGCGCGGCCAGCAGCACGACGCGTTCGATGACCTCGGCCGGTGACAGCCAGGTCGAGTCGATGACCACGGCGTCGTCCGCCTGCGCGAGCGGGCTCGCCGCCCGGCTGGTGTCGGCGGCGTCGCGCCGGTCGAGCTCTGCCTGCGTCCTTGCCACCGCCGCCTCGCCGGCCGCTCCGAGGTCGGCCGTGCGTCGCTTCGCCCGCGCCGTGCTGCTGGCGGTGAGGAAGACCTTCACCTGGGCATCGGGGGCGACGACGGTGCCGATGTCACGCCCCTCAACGACGATCCCCGGCGGGCCGGCGCTGCGGATGATCGACTGTTGCTGTCCGACCATCAGCCTTCGCACCGTCGGAACGGCCGACACTGCTGACACCGCGTTGGTCACCGGCCGGGTGCGGATGTCGGCGCTGACGTCGTGGCCGTCGACGCAGATCGTGGCAGCCTCGGGATCGGTGCCCACGCTGAGCACGGCTCGCTCGGCGAGCTCGGCTACTGCCTCGGCATCTTCGATGTCGATCCGGTGCTCGAGCGCCACCCACGACAGCGCCCGGTACATCGCGCCGGTGTCGAGGTAGCGCATCCTCAGCCGGGTCGCCACGCCGCGTGCGACCGTGCTCTTGCCCGAGCCGCCGGGGCCGTCGACGGCGACCACCCGCCTCGACTGCTCGTCCGTCACGGCCACCTCTCCTGATGCGTTCTTGCTGATTCGGTCTGCCAGGTCGGATGGCCCACTGGTGGCGCACACGGCGGTCGTCAACCTGGGTCAGCCCCGACGGGTCAGGTTATCGGTCAGGAGCGTCGGTAGGCGGTCCACCCTTTCTCCCCGAGCCGAATGACGAGCGCATCGGCCCGCTCGGGACGCACGGCCAGTTCCAGGATGCCGCGGGGTTGCTCCCGGCTGTGCTCCACCCGCACGTCCTCGATGTTGACCGACCATGCCGCGACCGCAGCAAACAGTGCCGCGAGCTCGCCGGGCCGGTCTGGAACGACGACGCCGACCCACACCCAGTCCGGCGCGGGCTGTCCTGGCTTGGCCGGCAACCGACGGCGGACGGCAGCGCCGCGGCCCATCAGCTCGTGGACGGCTGTGGCGACGTCACCCGCGGTGCCGGTGCGCAGCGTGACCGCTGCCGCCGCGAGCTCGTCCGCGAGCTCGCCGATGGCTGCCGCGACCGGTTCCCGGTTGCCGTCGAGGATTGACGCCCACAGGCCAGGAGCGCTGTCAGCCAAGCGGGTGGTGTCACGAAAGCCCGGACCGGCCAGCTCCAGGTCGTCACTCGGCAGACGGCCTGCTGCCGCCGCGAGCAGGCTCGCGACCAGCTGCGGGACGTGCGAGAGCCGCGCCATGGCCTCGTCATGACGGTCGGGAGGAACGACGACGGGGCTCGCGCGGCAGGCGGTCGCGACGGCGCGGGCCATGGCCACGGCATCGGGTTGTGTGTGCGGGGTGGGGCTGAGGACCCAGGGCCGGTCGACGAACAGGTCAGCCCGGGCCGCGGTGGCACCGCCCCGCTCGCGGCCGGCGACGGGATGCGCCGGGCACCACGTGCTCAAATCGCACCCGAGCGCGAGGGCGTCCGCGACGGGCAGCTGCTTGACACTGGCGACATCGCTGAACGTCTGGGCGGCGCCCTCGTCCTGGAGCCGGCGCAGAGCCGCACCGACGGCGTGGGGCGGAACGGCGAGCACCGCGTGCTGTACCGGCGCGCCTGTGTCCCAGGGCTGACCGGCTCCTAGGGCGATGGCAAGCCGAGCCTGTTCGGCATCGGCGTCCCTGAGCAGTACGGCGACGCCGGCTGCCTGCAGCGCGAGGCCGACGCTGGCGCCGATGAGCCCTGCCCCGACGACTCCGACCGGCCCGGTGACCTCGGACGCGGCGCTGGAGCTCACCGCAAGAAGGTACCGGCCGCGGTCGGGCGACTCCTCCGTAGTGACGCGGGCTCTGTGCAGTTGTCAACTGGGGAACCAGCAACTGTGGACAGCTTCCGCCTGTCCACAGATTGCTGTTCGTGCAGGTCAGGGCTGGTATTCGTCGCCCGGCTCGGCTAGAGTCGAACACAGTTCGAGACTACGTCCGAGGGGAAGCTGGCCCAGCTCACCGGCCCGCTGCTCACCTGGGCCGCCCAGGACCTGAGCGTCGTGCCTGTGGCCGAGCTGCCCACCGACGTCGAGGTCCTGCTCCGTGCCCGCAACCTGGTCGACGGCGAGCTGCTGCGCCGGCTGCTGGTCTGTGACCGCAGCGGCGAAGCCGCACGGCTCGGTGGCGGGTCGACGGTGGGCTGGCTCGCCGACGCCGGACGGCTGGACCACCGGCACGCCTCGTCGCTGGTACGCACCGCCCGCGGGCTGGCCGACCGGCTCCCCGCCACCGCCACAGCCCTGTCGACCGGTGACATCACCTTCGAGCACGCCCGGGTCCTGGACCGGGCGGTCACACCGGCACGGGTCGCGCTCGCACAGACCGACTACGCCGGGGGGATGGCCCAAGCCGAGGACGACCTGCTCACCGTAGCGATCCTGGCAGGCCCTGAGACCACCCACCGCGCCGCCCAGTCCTGGGCCCACACCCTGGACCCGCAGGCCGAAGCCATGACCCAGGCCCAGCAGCACGAAGCCCGCGAGCTGTACCTGGACCGCACCTTCGAGGGCATGCTCTCGGTCAACGGCCGGCTCGACCGCGAAGCCGGCGACGTCCTGCTGACCGCGATCGGCGCCCTGAGCACCCCCAGGACCAGCGGCCTTGGCGGTTTGTCGGGCGACACTGACCAGCGCACCAGCCCCCAACGCCGCGCCGACGCCCTGAGCGAACTGTGCCAGCAGGTCCTGACCGCCGGCGACCTGCCCGAGGTCGCCGGCGAACGGCCCCACCTCAACCTCACCGTCAGCCTCGAATCGCTCGAGCTACGCGCGGGTGCCCCCGCCGCCCAGCTCGGCCACACCGGCCCCGTCGTCGCCGAGACCGCCCGCCGCCTCGCGTGCGACGCCAGCATCAGCCGCATCATCACCACCGGCCCCAGCCAGGTCCTCGACGTCGGCCGGCGCACCCGCACCATCGGCCCCGCACTGTGCCGCGCCCTGGTCGTGCGCGACGCCGGGTGCGTGCACCCCGGCTGCGACCGGCCCCCCTCCTGGTGCGAAGGGCACCATCTGAAGCACTGGGTCGACGGAGGCACCACCGACCTTGCCAACCTGGTGCTGCTGTGCCGCAGGCACCACCCGCGCCCAACACGAAGGCGGCCGCGCCCTGCAACGCCCCACCGACCGCACCGGCTACTACGACACCTACCGCACCCACGCCACCCCTGCACAACGCTGCGCCAACTGCCGGCCCCTGCCGCACCACCCACCCCGGCGAACAGCCGCCCCCGAACCCGGGCCGGACGACCCCTTCTGACGGGCGCGGTCGGCGAGACCGCTGCCTACAAGCCGACCGACGAGTAGAGGGAGGCCACTTCGTGGCGGGTCAGGTGACGGACGCGGCCGGCCTTCAGGTTGCCCAGGATGACGGGGCCGAGCGACGTGCGCACCAGGCGGGTGACGGGGTGGCCAACCTCGTCCATCAGCCGGCGCACCACGTGCTTGCGTCCCTCGTGCACCGTGACCTCGACGAGCGCCCGGCCGCCGGAGGAGTCGCGGATCGCGACTTTGGACGGACGGATCATGCCGTCCTCGAGCTCGACTCCCTTCCGCAGCCGCTGCATCGCACGCTTGGAGACCGGGCCGGGCACGTCAACGACGTAGACCTTGTCCATCTCGAAAGAGGGGTGCGCGAGGCGGTGGGCGAGCTCGCCGTCGTTCGTGAGCAGCAGCAGTCCCTCGCTGTCCTGGTCGAGCCGGCCGACGTGGAACAACCGCTCGCTGCGGTCAGCGACGAAGTCGCCCACGGTCTCGCGGCCACGGTCGTCGCTCATCGCCGACAGCACGCCCCGCGGCTTGTTGAACACCAGGTAGACCATGTCGTCGCGGGTGACCACCCGTTCACCGTCGACGTCGACCAGGTCGCGCTCGGGGTCCACCCGCATGCCCTGCACGCGCACTGTCTTGCCATTGACCGACACGCGGCCTTTCTCGATCAGCTCCTCGCAGTGGCGTCGGGACCCGATGCCGGCAGCCGCGAGGACCTTCTGGAGCCGGATTCCCGACTCGGCCGGGTCGCTGCTGTCCGGAGCCACTCGTGACGGCTGATCGGCGCCGACCTCAACTCCGTCGTCGTCGTCCGGCTCCTGAGCAAGTGCCCCGAGCTCGCGCAGCTTGGCGATCTTGTCGGCGTCCCAACCGTCGTCGAGGGTCATCTGTGTTCTTCCTCCGCGTGAGCGAGCGCGACTGCGGGCCGCTCCAGCGTCTCGCTGATCGCCTCATCGACACCCGGCAACAATGGTGCCAGCGGCGGCAGCTCGGACAGGTCGCGCAGCCCCAGCTGCTCCAGCAGGTAGCCGGTGGTGCGGTAGGTCATCGCCGCCGAGTCGGTGTCAGGACCGGCCTCCTCGATCAACCGGTGGGCGAGCAGTGTGCGTACCACGGCATCGACGTTGACGCCGCGTACAGCGGCGATCCGCGAGCGGGTCACCGGCTGCTGGTAGGCGACCACGGCGAGGGTCTCCTTCGCGGCTTGGGACAGCCGGGTGGTGTGCCCGGCGAGCAGGAAACGCTCGACCACCAGGGCACAGGCCTCGACGGTGTAGAAGCGCCAGCCGCCGCCGACGTCCCGCAGGGTGAAACCGCGCCCGTCGCGGGCGTACTGCTCGACGAGCTCGGCGAGGGTGCGTTCCACCTCGGGTACCGGCTGCTCCAGCCGCTCGGCAAGCAGCAACACGGGCACGGGGTCGTCGGTGACGAGCAGCACGGCCTCGAGCTGGGCGGCGAGACCGGGCTGTCCAGTCACGATCGCAGGCGGTCCAGTCACGATGGCACCCACCGCACCGTGAGATCGCCGAGCGGCGCGACCTGCTCGAACGCCACCCGTCCCTCCCGGTACAGCTCGAGCAGCGCGAGGAAGCGGGCGACGACCTCGATGGTCTCGGTGCAGCCGGTACAGAGCGATCGGAACGAGGCGGTCCCGACGGCAAGGAGCCGCTCGACGACGACCCGGCTGTGCGCGGCGACGTCGACTCGCGGCGCGTGCACGTGATCGGTCGCGACCACTGCAACAGGGCGTGGGGCCCGCAACCGAGAGGCGAGTTCGGACAGTCCGGTGGCGTCGATGGTGAGCGCGAGCTCCGGCAACGCCCGGAGATAGCGTTCCTCGAGGCGCACCTGCCGGGGAACGAACCGCGTCTCGAGCTCCTGCAAACCGCTGAGCAGGGCCGCTGCCTTCTTGTAGGCGCGGTACTGCAGCAGACGGGCGAACAGCAGGTCGCGGGACTCCAGCAGCGAGAAGTCGTCCTCCTCTTCACGGGTCGGCGGGGTCGGCAGCAGCCGGCTCACCTTGAGGTCGAGCAGCGTCGCGGCCACGACCAGGAACTCGGTGGCGGCGTCGAGGTCGAAGCCCGCGGCTCTGACGTGGGCGATGAAGTCGTCGGCCACCTCCGCCAGCGCCAGCTCCGTCACGTCCAGCTGGTGTTTCGCGATCAGGGACAGCAGCAGGTCGAACGGGCCGCAGAACTGGGGCAGTGTGACGGTGAAGCCAGGGCGGCCCGACTCGGCCGCCGGCGGTTCAGCCGGTCCGGCGATCGCCGGAGTGCTCACGGCAGCGTCAACCCGACGAGGGCGCCGAGTCCGCGCAGCAGCGGCGCGACGAGCTGGCCGACGACGGAGGGAAAACCGCCGAGAAAGACCGGCAGCAGGAGCAGGCCGAGCAAGATCCCGAGCCCGATGTTGCGCTCCTCGAGCTGGTATCGGGCCTTCTGCCACCCGTAGGAGGTGCCGCCGAGCAGCCACAGCAGGCGGGCACCGTCGGTGGGGCCGAGCGGGATCAGGCTGACGATGAACAGGGCGCCGAGCGTGAAGGCCGTCCATAGGAGCACCCGCGGGCCGAAGGCCAGACCGTTGCCGGAGGCCTGGGCAACGTCGGCGACGGTCAGCCGCAGCCCGGCGAGCGCGGCGAGGCACAGCAGCGCCAGCATCGCCGGCCCGGCCAGCAGCGCCGCCGCCACGACCAACCGGCGGCTGCGCCACCTGTCATTCATGGGCACCGGCTCGGACCACCCGTATCCGACGACGACGACAGCGACAGCGCTGTAGATGCCCAGGTGCGACGCGGGACGCAGCCCGAGCCGACCCGCGCGGCGGGCCATCGGGTCATGGGTGGCCGCTGCGGCGAGCACTTGCGCGACGTCGTGCAGGTAGACCCCGACGACGACACCCAGCGCGATGCCGAGCAGGACCGCCGGTTCGGCGAGATGGAACAGCACAGGTCAGCGACCGCCCGCGTCGTCGGCCCCGTCGGCCCCGTCGGACCCGCCGGTACTGCTGGCACTGCTGGCACTGCTCGCGCCGGCCGCAGCTGGCCAGCGCGCCAGCAGCTCGCGCGCGACCGCCCGATAGGCGCCCGCCCCGGCGGAGGTCGAGGCGTAGGAGGTGATGGGCTCACCCGCGGCGGTCGTCTCTGGAAACCGGATCGTGCGGCTGATGACCGTGTGGAACAGCTTGTCGGGAAACGCCTCGAGCACCCGGTCGAGCACCTCCCGGCCGTGCAGGGTGCGCCCGTCGTGCATCGTCGCGAGGATGCCCACCAGCTCCAGGCGGGGGTTGAGCCGGTCGGCGACCTTCTCGATGGTCTGGAGCAGCAGCGCGACCCCGCGCAGCGCGAAGTACTCGCACTCGAGCGGGATCAGCACGCCGTCGGCGGCGGACAGGGCGTTGACGGTCAGCAAGCCGAGGGAGGGCTGGCAGTCGATGAGCACGACGTCGTACTCGGGCACAAGGGGCCGCAGCGCTCGGGCGAGAGCGTGCTCACGACCGACCTCGCCGACCAGGAGGACCTCCGCGGCAGACAGGTCGATGTTGCTGGGCAACAGGTCGAGCCCCGGTACTCGCGTCTTGACGACCACCTCCGATGCCGGTGTGCCGCCGGTGCCGAGCAGCAGGTCGTGCAGCGTCACGTCGAGGGTGTTGGAGTTGATGCCCAACCCGACCGAGAGCGCTCCCTGCGGGTCGACATCGACGAGCAGCACGCGCCGCCCGGTCTCGGCCAGCGCCGCCCCGAGGTTGATGGTGGTGGTCGTCTTGCCGACCCCACCCTTCTGGTTGCAGATGGCCAGCACGCTGGCCGGACCGTGCTGACGGACAGCGGTCGGCTCGGGGAGGTCTGGTACCGGCCGGCCGGTCGGGCCGAGCGGCCCGGGCACCGGAAGCGGGGGCGCCTGCAGCGCCGGAGCAGGGAGCGCTGGTGTTTGCAGCGCCGGTACCTGGACTGCCAAGGGTGCGGGCGCCGCAGCATTCATCGGCGACGTGTCGGCGCTCACGGGCTACCTCCGGTCGTCGTCGGGGCCGGCTCGCCTGACGCCGGCAGCCGGCCGGTGCGGGGCCGGTTGCCAGCAGCCTAGTGCGAGGAGCCCTCCCGCGGGGGCATGCTGCGGGCGCGCGGGTGCGTCGAGGCGTAGACCTCGCGCAGCCGGTCGACCGTCACCAGCGTGTACAGCTGCGTCGTGGTGATCGAGGCGTGGCCGAGCAGCTCCTGCACCACGCGCACGTCGGCGCCGCCGTCGAGCAGGTGCGTCGCGTAGGAGTGGCGCAGCACGTGCGGGGAGCAGACGGCCTCGACGCCCGCCTGGCTCGCTGCGGTGCGCAGCGCCGTCCACGCGCTCTGCCGCGACAGCCGGGTGCCCCGCGAGTTTACGAACAGGGCCGGTTGGCGCGGGTGCAGCGCCGGACGGCCGCTCGCCAGGTAGCCGTCGAGAGCGGCGAGGGCGTAGGACCCGACCGGGACCACCCGCTCCTTGCCACCCTTGCCCATCAGCCGGACCGCCCCGGCCTCGCGGTCGACATCGTCGACGTCGAGCCCGACGGCCTCGCTGATCCGGGCCCCGGTGCCGTAGAGCAGCTCGAGCAGCGCTCTGCCGCGCAGCCCGCGGGCACTGCCGTCAGGGTTGGCAGCCTCCAGCAGCGCCTCCACCTGCTGCACTGTCAGCGCCTTGGGGAGCCGCCGCGGCGGCGTCGGCGGCCGAACCGGGCGTGCCGGGTCGAGGGCCGAGTCGCCCTCACGGACGGCGAAACGGTGCAGCCCCCGCACGGTCACCAGCGTGCGGGCAGCCGACGACGCCGACAGCGGCGGATGCTCCTCGTCCCCGGCGCGCAGCCCGGCCAGGAACCCCGCGACGGCTGACTCGTCGACGTCGGTCAGGCGGTCCGCATCCAGCGCCTGAAGGTATTCGCGGTAGCGGCGCAGGTCCCGCCGGTAGGCGAGCAAGCTGTTGAAGGCCAGCCCGCGCTCGACGGACAGGTGGTCGAGGTAGCGGCGGATGACGGCCGTGACGCGGTCGGGGATCTCGCAGCGCTCGGTCTCCTGCACTCCCACGGCGTAGCTCACGCGGCGAGGACCGCGTCGAGCTCGACGTGGGGCAGCCCGTGAGCGTCGGCCACCGGTCCGTAGACGACGCTGCCGCGGACGACGTTGACGCCCCTGGCCAGCGCGACGTCAGCACGCACGGCGCCGTCCCAGCCGCGCTGAGCAAGCTCCACGACGTACGGCAGCGTGACGTTGGTCAGCGCGTAGGTGCTGGTGTGGGGCACCGCTCCGGGCATGTTGGCCACGCAGTAGAACAGGCTGCCCGCGACCGTGAAGACCGGGTCGGCGTGCGTCGTCGGCCGGCTGGACTCGAAGCAGCCCCCCTGGTCGACGGCGATGTCGACCAGAACGCTGCCCGCCTTCATGCCCGCCACCATCTCATCGGTCACCAGCGTCGGCGCCTTGGCCCCCGGTACGAGCACGGCCCCGATGACGAGGTCGGCGTCGGCTACGGCGCGCTCGACCTCGAACGTGTTGGACGCGACGGTCTGGCAGTGGCCCTGGTAGATGCGGTCGGCGTCGCGCAGGCGGGCCACGTTGCGGTCGAGCAGCAGCACCTCGGCCTGCATACCCAAGGCGATGGCGGCGGCGTTCATCCCGCTGACACCGGCCCCTAACACCACTACTTTCGCTGCGTACACGCCGGAGACGCCGCCCATGAGCACCCCGCGTCCGCCGTACTCGCGCTCGAGGAAGTGGGCCCCCACCTGCGGGGCCATCCGGCCGGCCACCTCGCTCATCGGCGCGAGCAGCGGCAGGCTGTGGTCAGCGAGCTCGACGGTCTCGTACGCCACCGCCACGCAGCCCGAGGCCACCAGCGCGTCGGTGCACTCACGCGACGCAGCGAGGTGCAGGTAGGTGAACAGCACCTGGTCGGCCCGCATCCACGCGTACTCCTCGGGGATCGGCTCCTTGACCTTCAGCAGCAGGTCGCACTCGGCCCAGACGTCGACGGCGCGGGGCAGGATGCTCGCTCCGGCTGCCACGAACTCGGCGTCGGAGATCGACGAGCCCTCCCCGGCACCCTGCTCAATGACGACTTGGTGCTGCAGCCGGGTGAGCTCCCGGACGCCAGCCGGGGTGATGGCCACGCGGTACTCGTTGTTCTTGACCTCGCGCGGGACGCCAATCTTCACGACCGGACCCTTCGCCCGGTCACCCGGCGGCTCGCGGGCGCGCCGGCCAGGCGGCGTTGACGTCGCGCAGCCGCTCATAGCCCTTGCTACGGGCGTGAGCGGTGGCGAGGATGCCGATCACTGCCATGGCGTTGGTGATACCCCCGCTGGCGACGCGCACCACAGCCTCGTCCAGAGGCACCCGCTCGACGATGAGGTCGGCCTCCTCGTCCTCGGCCTCGTGCTGCTGGCTGGACTCCGCCAGATCGCGGGCGAGGTAGATGCGGACGGCCTCGTTCGACATCCCCGGCGTGGAGTACGCCTCGGCGAGCAGGTCCCACCGGCCGGCCGTCAGCCCGACCTCCTCGGCGAGCTCGCGCTGGGCCGCCTGCACGGCCGGCTCGTCGGCGACGTCGAGCAGCCCTGCCGGCAGCTCCCACAGCGCCTCGCCCACCGCGTGGCGGTACTGCTTGATGAGCACGACGCGCTCCTGCGCATCGAGCGCGACAATGCCGACGGCACCGGGATGGTCGAAGACCTCGCGGATCTTCGTGCCGCCGCCGGGCATCGTGACCTCGTCACGCCGCAGCGCGAAGACCGCCCCCCGATAGACGGTCTCGCTGCTGCGTACTTCGTAGTCGTGCGCCACGCTCGCAGCCTTTCACGGGCGCGGGCGGCGTGTCTCGCGACGGGCAGACGCTGGGGACGGCGGCCCGTTGTCCACAGTTGTCAGGTAGTGACCAGGTCTAGCAGCTGCTGCTCCACCCGCTCCACGGCGGCACCGACGAAGGCCGCGAACAGCGGGTGCGGGCGGGTCGGACGCGACCGGAACTCGGGGTGCGCCTGCGTCCCGACGTAGAACGGGTGCGCCTCGCGGGGCAGCTCGGCCACTTCCACCAGCCTGCCGTCGGGTGAAGCGCCGGAGAAGACGAGCCCGGCCTGCTCCAGCTGCGGACGATAGGCGTTGGCGACCTCGTAGCGGTGCCGGTGCCGCTCGTGGACCAGCGTCGAGCCGTAGGCCTCGGCGGCGATCGAGCCGGGGGTCAGCTCGCTGGCGTAGCTGCCCAGCCGCATCGTCCCGCCCATGTCACGCTCGCCGGTCACGACGTCGACCTGGTCGGCCATCGTCGCGATGACCGGGTGCGGGGTCTGCGGATCGAACTCGGTGCTGTTCGCCGCCGCCAGCCCGGCGAGGTGCCGGGCTGCCTCGATCACCATGCACTGCAGCCCCAGGCAGATGCCGAGGGCGGGCACGCGCTGCTCACGCGCCCAGCGCAAAGCGGCCAACTTGCCCTCGATGCCGCGCACCCCGAACCCGCCGGGGACGAGGACACCGTCGACCCCGGCCAGCATCCGGGCGCTGGCCTCCGGCGACGAGCAGTCGTCGGAAGGGATCCAGCGCAGCTCGACCCGGGCGTCGTTGGCCACCCCGCCTGCCCGCAGCGCCTCGGTGACCGACAGGTAGGCATCGGGCAGGTCGACGTACTTGCCGACCATGGCGATGGTGACACTGCGCGCCGGGGTGTGCACCCGCCGCAGCAGCTCGTCCCAGTCGGTCCAGTCGACGTCGCGGAAGGCCAACCCGAGGCGTCGGACGACGAACGCGTCGAGCCCGTCGCGGTGCAGCACCTTGGGGATGTCGTAGATCGACGGCGCGTCGGGCGCGCCGACGACAGCCTCCGCGTCGACGTCGCACGACAGCGCGATCTTGCGCTTGAGCGCCTCCGGCAGCGGCCGGTCGGAACGGCAGACCAGGGCGTCGGGCTGGATGCCGACGGTGCGCAGCGCTGCGACGCTGTGCTGGGTCGGCTTGGTCTTGAGCTCCCCGCTCGGCGCGAGGTAGGGCACCAGGCTCACGTGGACGAACAGGCAGTGCGCGCGGCCGACCTCGTGCCGGACCTGCCGGATCGCCTCGAGGTAGGGCAGCGACTCGATGTCGCCGACGGTCCCGCCGACCTCGGTGATGACGACGTCGACGTCGTCGGTGGCGAGGGCCCGGATGCGCGCCTTGATCTCGTCGGTGATGTGCGGGACGACCTGCACCGTCTCCCCGAGGTACCCGCCGCGCCGCTCCTTCGCGATCACCGTGGAGTACACCTGGCCGGTCGTCACGTTGGCCCGACCGGGCAGCTCGGCGTCGAGGAAGCGCTCGTAGTGCCCGACGTCGAGGTCGGTCTCGGCGCCGTCCTCGGTGACGAACACCTCGCCGTGCTGGAAGGGGTTCATCGTGCCGGGGTCGACGTTGAGGTAGGGGTCGAGCTTCTGCATCGTCACCCGGAGGCCGCGCGACTTCAGCAGCATGCCGAGGCTGGAGGCCGACAGCCCCTTACCGAGGCTGGAGGCGACGCCGCCGGTGACGAAGATGTGCCTCGGGACGTGTGCCTGCGCCATTGGTGGCCTCCGCGGTCTGCCGAGCCCGGCCGACCGGGCTGCCCACGGAAGTCCATGGTACGGCCGACGTGTCCGCGGCCGGGTACGCCGCGCCCGCCTGCACCGCGAAGGGCACGGCCAGCAGCGCCATCGTGGCGGGGATGACGACGCCGGAGTCGTTGGCCAGCATCCCGATGACCGCCGCGACCAGGCAGCAGCTGAGGGTGGGCGCCAGCAGCGGCCGGCGGCCCAGGGCCGCGCCGAGCCCGGCCTTCCGGCCCCCGCGCATCGCCGATCGCAGTGCCAGGGCGAGCCCGGCGAGCACCACCGGGACGGCGACGGTGAAGGCGTTGCTGGTCAGCAGGTCGAGGTCGGCTGCCCCCTTCCGCGCGAGGGTGGTGCCGGCCCGACCGTGCAGGAGGTCGGCGGCGAAGCGCCCGAGGTGGGTACGGCTGCCAGCCGGGCGGGACAGGTCGACGAGCGCCACGACGGCCGCGGCTCCGGCCGCAACGAGGACGGCGAGGACGGCGGTTCGAGCCCGGACCCACGTCCCACCCGCGTGACCAGCCAGCAGCACCACCGCCGGAGCGAGCGCGAGCACCGCGCCGAGGTCGCTGCCCCACCCCGGCCACCCGTCTGCCGCCAGGCCCAGCGCGCCGATCCCGAGGACGGCGCCCTGCCGGCCCCGGCGCGACCCAAGGCGTGCCGCCACCGATCCGGCTGTCAGCAGGGTGGCGGCCAGCAGCGCCCCCGAGGCGGGGTTGCCGATCCCGTCGAACCGGCCGGCAACGATGCCGGAGTAGCCCAGCACGCTGTGCAGCTGCAGGTGGGCGCCGGTCACGAGGTCGACGACGAGCAGCAGCAGGGTGAGCGCTGCGATGCGGCTGGCCCGGGCGCGGCAGGCGCTGACGACGGCTACGTCGAGCGCGATGATCAGAACAGCCGTCCCCGCCAGCCCCCACTTCTCGTACGGCAGCAGCCGCGCGAGGAACGTGGCGACCGGCGCGGCCGCTACCGCGCCGGCCGCGACGAGCACCAGCCGGCGGGCAGCCCGGCGACGGCCCGTCCGGTGCAGGGCCGCCACGGCAGCCCCTGCGAGGCAGAGGGCTGCGGCCAGGCCCGCCGCCAGCACAAGGATGGCTCGGTGCATCTGGCGGGCGGCCCGGTCCGCGTCGAGGTACCCGGCGCGGGCGGCCTCGGCTGTCTGCTGCAACCCGCGGACCACCATCGGCTGCCCGGCCATGCTGGCCGGGACAGGGAGCCGCAGCGCGCTCAGCACCGTGGGTGCGACGTCGACCAGCTGGACGTACGGCGACCGCCCCGTACTCGCCGACTCGAGCCGGCCGCTGCCGGCCGCGCCAGAACCGGTCGCCCGTTGCAGCATCGCGACGTGCAGGTGCGGGTCGGCCGGCACGCTGTCGCCGACCCCGACGACGAGGAGCAGGTCCGGCTGCCTGCCCTGCTCGATCGCCGTCAGGACCTGCTCTGCGGCTGCCGCCGACGATGCCTCGACCAGCTGCAGCGGGCACCCCGCGGCGGTGACCCGCCGGCCGTCGGAGCGGTTACCGGCCAGGAGGGCGCCCCGGCCTCCGCTCGCGTCAGCGCATCCGACAGCGTCTGCCAGGGCGCCGATCCGTGCCCCGCTGCGAGACGGCTCGGTTGCTCGCTGTGCGGTCGCCACTCCGGGATCGGTTGAGCGTTTCGGGGCGGGCAGCTCGCCGGCCCTCGCGCGCGCGCCGGCGGACAGGGTGGCCCAGCCGTCGAGCACGCCTGTGCGCTCGCCGGCCCCCCGGGTCGCGAGCAGGCCGGTCGCGAACGTGCTCGCGAGCGCGGCCAGACGGGGCGTGCTGCTACCGGGGTCCAGGTCGACCTGTGACCAGGTCAGCCCATCGACGCCGAGCACCACGACCCGGGCCGGGGACCCTGCCGCCGCGAGCACCCGCGGCGCCGTCGCGACCAGCAGGAGGCATACGGCCGCAAGGGCGATCGCGGCCGCGCCTGCGGCACGGGCCATGCTGCCCACCCGGGCGCTCACGCGCGAGCCCGACGGGCCCGCGCAGCGACCAACCCGTCGTAGCAGGCCAGCACTCCCGCGAGGCTCGCCTCGGCGCTCGGCCAGCCTGCGGCCCGCTCCCGGCCGCCGGCGGCGAGGCGGGCGGCGGCGGCAGGATCGCTCAGCAGATGTCCGATCGCAGCCGCCAGCGCCGTTGCATCCTCCGGTGGGACGAGCGCTGCGCCGTCCCCGACCAGCGCACGCACCCCGCCCACGTCGGTCGCCACTAGCGGACGCTGCGCATGCAGCGCCTCCTGCGCGACCAGCGGGCTGCCCTCCCAGCGGGAGGGCAGCACCACGACGTCGGCGGCGGCCAGCAGGTCACCGATGTCCGAGCGCGCGCCCAGCAGGCGAAGGTCGACTCCGTACCGGGCCGCCTGGGCGCTCAGCCGGGCGCGCAGCGGGCCCTCGCCCGCGAGAGCAACCGTGGGCGGCCGGCTCCCCTGCTGCACCGGGATCATGGCTGCCGCCCGCACGAGAAGGCCGAGACCCTTCTGCGGTGCCAGCCGCGCGACCGCCAGTACGAGCGGCTGGTCGACGAGCCCGAGCTCGTGCCGGACCCGAGCCCGGGCGCCATCGGCCGCCGGGCGGAGCGCCGCGGCCACCGGCGCGAGGACCGGCCGGCCGCGGGCCGCCTCGACGCGAGCACACAGGTCCCGTGACACGCAGAGGGACACGTCGGCCGCCCGGGCGAGCACCCGGTCGCAGGCCCGAGGCCCGCGCGGCGGGTTGTGCCACGTGACCAGGAACGGCACCTGCCTGGTCCTCGCGGGGCGATGCCGCAGGAACAGCAGTGCCAGCGCGGTCAGCAGGCCGGCGCGCGCACCGTGCGCGTGGACGATGTCGCACCCCGCCAGCCGCCGCGCCAGCACGACGGGCGCCAGCAGCGGGTGCCCCCACGCCTCGCCCCCAAGATCACTACGGTCGGCCGTACCGCTCGGGCCGACGAGCCGGACCTCGTCCCCGCGCGCCCGGCCAGCCGCGGCAATCCCGGCCACGTGCACGGCAATGCCCCCCGTGGATGGGCCCAGCACCAGCCCGATCATCACGCGAGGTCACCGGCCGGTGCCGGTGCGACCAAGGGCTCGAGCGGTGGGCTCCGGGGCACCACCGCCCGACCGGTTCCCTCCAACCCCCCGGCTGGAGCGGTCCGACGGACCGCACGGGCGAGCAGAAGCGCCGAGACGGACGTGCCAGCAGCCGCACCCATCCCCAGCGCGGCGGGACGCCATCCACCTGCGGGCGCAGCCGCGACCAGGACGAGGTCGACCGCGACGGCAACTGCCCACCCGACGCTGACGCCGCGCGTGGCGGCCCCGGGTGCGTCCACCGCCCAGAGCGCACGGGTGAGCAGGGCGCCGACGGCGTAGCCGGGCAGGGCCAGCGCGACCGCAACCAGAGCCCGGGCCAGCGACGGCACGCCGGCGCCCGGAGCCGACGCCAGCAGCAACCGCGCGAGCGGCTCGGCACATCCGGCGAGCAGGCCGGCGGCCACGACGCTGCCCAGCAGGACCTGCCGCAGGGCAGGCCACAGCACCGCTCGGTAGGCAGCGGGCGCCGTGGGGCTGTCGGCCCCGGCAGCCGCGGACAACTCCGGGTAGGCCCGCGTCACCACCGGGAGCGACACGACCGACCACGGCACCAGCAGGACCGTCCAGGCCAGCATCCATACCAGCACGCCGCCGGGCTCGCCCGCAGCCAGCCGCAGCGACACGGCGACCGCTACCTGCTGGGCCGCCACGGCAGCACAACCGCCCGCGGCGAGCCGCCGCATCCGGGCGGCCACCGCGGGTGGGAAACGCAACGCGGGCCGCAGCATCGGTTCGGCGCGCAGGACGGGAACCAGCACGACGGCACAGAGCGCCGCGACGCCTGCCGTGGTGCCGACCCCGAGCATCGCCACGCCGCTCCCCGTCACGTCGGCGAGCCCACGACCGCTGCCGGCGGCAGCGAAGGCGACGTAGCTGCTCGCGACGACGACCGTGCTGGCCAGCGGCGCCACCGCAGCAGCGAGGAAGCGCCGCCGGGCCTGCAGCACCCCGGTGGCCACGACGGCGAGCCCGTACAGGACGACCTGCGGCGCGAACGCGGCGAGCAGCGCGGCCCCGGTGGCCACCTCCGCATCGGCATCGGGAGCGCCCCTGAGCAGCAGGGCTGCAAGCCGATGGCGGGTGAGGACGAGGCCGAGCGCCACCGGTGTCAGGACGAGAACGGTCCAGGTCAGCAGGGCGGCGATGGTCTGCCGGTCGCGTTCGCTGCTGACCCGCCGCCCGCGGCCGGGACCGGGCCCGGAAGGTGCCCGGGCGTGGGCGAGCACCGGCACCACGACGCCGGCGAGGGCGCCGCCGGCGACGAGCTCGAACACCACGGTGGGCAGGGCGTTGATGGCGGTGTACGTGTCGCCAAGGGTGGTCGCCCCCAGCACCCGGGCCGACAGCACCGACCGCAGGAAGCCCGCCAACCGCGCGGCCGCGGTGACCGCGGCGAGCACCGCGACGCCCCGCACCACCAACCGGCTGGTCGAGCCCGGGAGACTCGTCGCACGCGGGCGAGTGCCGGAACCGGTGCTCACGCGGGGCGTCCCCACGCATCCAGGCGGGCAAGCGCCGGCTGGCGAGCGATGACGGCCGACAGGCTCACCCGCTCGGCCGCCAGGGTCACGGCGACGCAGGCGGAGAGCGCGGGCAGCCGCACTGCCCACCGCCGGTCGGCTGCGAGGCATAGCCCGAGCAGCGCGCCAAGGGCGTTGGCGCCGCAGTCGCCGAGCATGGTGCGCTCGGCCAGGTCGGCGGGCATCGCGGCGGCAGCCACGACAGCGAGTCCGAGCCCGGCGCGGCGCACGGGCGGCAGCGCCGCCGCGGCGAAGAGCACGGCCAACGTTGCCTTCAGGGCGCGGCCGGGCGCCACGTCAAGCAGGTTGACGGTGTTGGCAGCACTCGCGATGAGCAGCGCGTCGCACCACAGCTGCGGCCATGACCGGGCGTCCGCTCGCGCGGCAGCAGCCAGCAGCCCGGCCACCGGCAGGACCAGCGCCTTGACGGTGCCGGAGGAGATGCGTCGTTCGCCCAGCGCCCGCAGGTGGCCGGCGAGGCCCTTGTCGGCTCGCTGCTCGGGCCGGTCGCCGGCGACGTCGTCGTAGCGGCCGACCACTGCTGCCAGCACCGCCAGGGGCAGGGCATACGGAACCGGGGTGAGCAAGCCTGCGCCGAGGGCGACGGCAGGGCCCGCAAGGAGGCTCACCTGGCGTCCGCGGTGGTTCGTCCGTCCCCAGGGCGAGCGCAGCAGCTGGCCCGGCAGGCTCACGGAGTCGAGATGGCGCCGCGGGCCTGCCATGCCTGCGAGGCCTGAGTGGCCTGGGGCCCCTGAGCGGCCTGGGGCGGCGCCTGGGGCGCCTGGTCGGCCTGCAGCTGGTAGCCCGCGTGCACGTGCGGCGCGGCCACCCTTCCTGACCCACCCAGCACGACGGCGCACGCAGCGGCCGCGACTGCCATCAATGCCGCTGCGACGAACGCCCACACCCGCCGGGTCGACGACCGCTGGTACAACCGGCTCACCCCCTTGGCGTCTACCAAGGTGTCGCCGAGCCGCAGCCGGGTGAGGAACGTGCTCGCCATGCCCGCGCGTCCCTTGTCGAAAAACTCCTCCATGGTCGCGTGAGTGCCCACCGCGACGATCAGCTCGACACCGAGCTCGTCGAGCAGCCGCATCGCCGCGTCCTCGCTGGTGCCGACGACGGAGAACACCACCGCGTCGAGCCCCAGGTCGACCAGCCGATCGAGTCCGGGGGCGCGGCCGTCGCGGTAGGCGTGCACGACCAGCTCCGCGCCGCACGTCAGGGCAGTGTCGGAGACCGAGTCCATGTCACCGACGATGACGTCCGGCTGCCAGCCCTCGGCGAGCAGCGCATCGGCTCCCCCGTCGACGCCCACCAGGAGCGGCCGCTGCCGTCGCACGTAGTGCCGCAGCGAGACGAGGTCCTCCCGGTACTGCGCCCCGCGGGCCACCAGCACTGCCTGCCGCCCGGCAACGGCCGTGCGCAGCCGCGGCAGCTCGAGCGGCTCCAGCAGCGCGGAGCGTTCGGTCCGCAGGTGCTCGAGCGTGTTGCACGCGAACGCCTCCACCTGCTCCGCAAGCCGGGCCCGAGCCAGGGCGACGACCGCCGCCACGTCCGGCCCGCTCAACCGGTCGCCGATGCCGACGACCTCGGTGCCGCCGAGCGGGGCGATGCGGCTCAGGCTCGAACCGTCCAGCAGCAGCGTCTCGCCGTCGTGCACAGCATCGAGCAGGTCGCCGCCGACGCGGTCGAGGACCGGGACACCCGCCTCCAGCAGCAGGCCCGTGCCCCGGGCCAGATAGCGCCCGGAGACGCAGGCTGCTGCGTTGACGACGGCTCCGACTCCAGCGGCCAGCAGTTCCTCGGCACAGACGCGGTCGAGGTCCACGTGGTCGACGACGGCGATCTCACCCGGCCGCAACCGGCGGACCAGCGCCTTCGTGCGGGCATCGACCCGGGCAGTCGCCACGACGACCCCTGCCTGCCCGGTCTGCGCTCGCCCCCAGGGATTCCCATAGGCACCTACGACCGGGTCGACCCCCGCCCCCGCTCCGCCGGGACGCGAGCGGCGAGGCGACCCGAGCTTCACGAGCACCAGTGTGCACAGTGCCGTGGCCCGCCCGGCACCGCGACGCTCCGACTCCGACCAGTTCCTTGACCGTGCTCAGTTGCGCCCGCGGGGCTCGTCCGCCGGTCGGTGCTCGGCCGCGCGTCGACGCCTATGCACCGCAGCCCGACCGTCACCGCTCACCGCTCGCCGCGCGCGGCCGCTGCCAGCAGCTCGCGGGCGTGCCCGCGCGCGAGCTTGCTGTCGTCGACCCCGGCGAGCATCCGCGACAGCTCGGTGACCCGGGCGGTGCCCTCGAGCGCCGTGACGACGGTAGGAGCACCCGGTGCGCTCCTGTCGCGGTGCACCAGCACGTGCTGCTCGGCGAAGGCGGCCACCTGCGGCAGGTGCGTGACGCACAGCACCTGCCGCCTGCCACCGAGCCGAGCCAGCAAGCGCCCGACCTCGGCTGCGGTCCGACCGCCCACCCCGGCGTCGATCTCGTCGAAGACGAGGGTCGAGGACTGGCGGGCATCGCTCAGGGCGACCTCGAGCGCCAGCAGGACTCTGGACAGCTCGCCGCCGGACGCCCCCCGTCCGAGCGGCTGCGGCGGCGACGCGGGATGCGCCTGCAACAGCAGCGCGACATCATCCGCCCCGTGCGCGCCCAGCCCGGCTGCACCCGCTGCACCCCCAGCACCCGCGGCACCCCCGGACCACTGAGGGGCCAGCGGCTGGATCCGGACATCGAGCCGTGCCTGGGGCATGGCGAGGTCGGCGAGCGTGGCTGTCACCTCTGTCGCGAGCTTGCCCGCGGCGGTCCGCCTCAGCCCGGTGAGCCGCGCGGCGAGCACCAGTAGCGCCTCGCGGCGGGATTTCTCCTGGGCCACGAGGGCGTCGAGCCGGCTCTCCGCTCCGTCGTGCTCGGCGAGCCGCTGCGCCGCGTCGGCAGCCCAACCAAGGAGCGCATCGACGTCGAGCCCGTGCGCGCGGGTCAGCCGCCGCAGGGCAGCGCGGCGTTCGGCCACCTGCCCCAGGCGTGACTCGTCCGGTGCGAGGTCCTGCAGCCGCGCCGCCAGGGTCGAGGCGGCGTCACCGAGCTCGGCGGCAATGCCGGCCAGGCGCGCCGACACCTCGCCCAGTGCGTCGTCGAGGTCGGCCGCGCCCGACAGCGCCGCCCGGGCAGCCGACACAGCCGTCAGAGCGCTGCACCCGTCGTCGGACCGCTCGTCACCCGCGATCGCCGCCACCGCGCCGAGAGCCGACGTGGCGAGCGTCGCAGCTGCCTGCAGGCGGTCGGCCTCCTCGGCGAGGGCGGCGTCCTCGCCTGGCTGGGGGTCGAGCTGCTCGACCTCGGCCAGCTGCGCGCGCAAGAGCTCGGCCTCGACGGCTGAGGCACGCCGGCGGCCGGTGAGCTCGTGGAGATCGGCAACGGCAGCCCGCCAGGTGACGTAGACCTGTTCGTACTCGTGGAGCAGGGCGAGCGCTTCGTCGCCCGCGTACCTGTCGAGCGCGTCGCGCTGCTCAGCCGGGCGGGCCAGGCGGACCTGGGCAGACTGGCTCGTCATCTGCAACAGCCCGGAGCTCACCTCTGCCAGCAAGGTGAGCGGAACGCTGCAGCCCCCCACGTGACAGCGCGAGCGCCCGGTGGGCATGACGTCACGACCGACCAGCAGCTCTCCGTCGTCGAGCTCCGCTCCGGCCTCGAGCGCGCGGGCGACAGCGGGGTCGCCGGCGCCGGTCCGGAACCGGGCCTCCACCCGGATCCGCGCGGAGCCTTCGCGCAGCAGTGCAGCATCGGCCTTGGCGCCTCCGAGCAGGGCCAGGCCGAGCATGAGCATCGACTTCCCCGCGCCGCTCTCGCCGGTCACGGCGGTCAGCGCGCCGCCGGGCTCGAGCACGGCGTGCTCGACGGTGCCCAGCCCCCGCACCGACAACTCAACCAGGCTCACCCCGGCACCCCTGCCCAGCCGCCCGCCTGCACTCGCCCTGGCTCGTGCTTCGCACACTTGTTCGAGTCCACGAGCAGACTGTAGGGCATGCCACGGACAAAATCACGATGCGCCGCTGCCCGCGCTCGTCCGCCTCCCCCGCCAGCCGGCCACCGGCAGGTCGAACTTGGCCACGAGGCGGTCGCCGAAGGGATGGGGCAGCACGCGAGCGAGCCGGACCGGCTCGCTCCCCCGCACCACCTCCACCCGGGAGCCGACCGGCACGTCAAAGGCCCGCCGCCCGTCGCAGGTCAAGAGCCCGGCGCTGGTGGCCTCCTGCACCTCCAGGGCGACAGTGGCCGCCGGTGACACCACCAGCGGCCGCGCGAACAGGGCATGCGCGCTGATCGGCACGACGAGCAGGGCCTCGACGTCCGGCCAGACCACGGGGCCCCCGGCCGAGAAGGCGTAGGCGGTCGACCCGGTGGGGGTCGCGCACACCACACCGTCGCAGGACCAGCGCGACAGCGGTCGCCCCTCCACCTCGAGCAGGCACTCGATCATCCGGCCCCGGTCGACCTTCTCCAGTGAGATCTCGTTGAGTGCCCATGAGCGCACCAACTCGGTGCCGTCCCGCCGCACGACGACGTCGACGGTCATGCGCTGCTCGACGACGTAGTCGCGTCTCAGCAGGTGCTCGACGGTCTGCTCGAGGGCGTCGGGCTCGGTCTCGGCCAGGAAGCCGACGTGGCCAAGGTTGACGCCGAGCAGCGGTACCCCGTGTCCGCGGGCCAGCTCGGCCGCGCGCAGCAGGCTCCCGTCACCACCGAGTACGAGCACGGCCTCGACGCCGGCTGCCGCCTCGGTGCCGCGGACCACCCTCGCCCGGGACAGGTCGAGCTCGCCCACTTCGTCCTCCAGCACGCGCGGGGTCACCCGGGCGTCGGCGAGCATGTCGAGGACCCGCTGAGCACCGTCGCGCACCACGGGGCGGCGCGGATGCGCGACGACGAGCACCTCGCGGTCGCTCGGCGCCGTCACGACGGACCGTCCACAATCGCGGTCCGCAGCGCGTCCTCGTCCAGCGGCCCGGCTCCGGGGCGAAGCCACAGCAGGTACTCCACGTTGCCGGCGGGCCCGGGCAGCGGGCTGGCGACGACCCCGGCCACGCCGAACCCCAGCGGGCAGGCTGCGCCCGCGACGCCCCGGACCGCGGCTGCCCGAAGCTCGGGATCGCGTACGACTCCCCCCGCACCGAGGCGCTCGCGCCCCACCTCGAACTGCGGTTTGACCAGCAGGACGAGGTCAGCGTCCGGGCCGGTCACGGCACTCAGCGCCGGCAGGACGAGGTGCAGCGGGATGAAGGACAGGTCACCGACGACAAGCTGGATCGGGTCGCCCACGTCAGCGGCCGTCAGATATCGCACGTTGGTCCGGTCGAGCACGGTCACCCGCTCATCGTTCCGCAACCGCCACAGCAGCTGCCCATAGCCCACATCGACGGCGAGAACCGAGGCAGCACCGTGCCGGAGCAGGACGTCGGTGAAGCCGCCCGTGGACGCACCCGCGTCGAGGCACCGGCGACCCGCGACGGTCAGTGGCGGATCCGCGGCTGCGAACGCCTCGAGGGCGCCCAGCAGCTTGTGCGCCCCTCGGGAAGCCCACCCGGGATCGTCGCCGCGCACGACGATCGGCTCGCCGGGAGCGACGGCCGTGGCCGGCTTTGCTGCGGGCCGCCCACCCACGAGGACGCGGCCGGAGGCGATGGCTTCGGCCGCCTGCTCCCGGCTCGGCACGAGACCGCGCCGCACCAGCTCGGCGTCCAACCGTGACCGGGTGGCCACGAGAGGTCAGCCGTCTCGAGGCGTCTGCAGGGCGCGGCGGAGCTGGGCGTCGATGGCGGCAAAAGCCTCGGGGTGCCGCTCCAGCGCCAGCTCGTCGACCCCGCTCAGCTGCCGCTCGGCCCCCGCGAGGCCATCAGGCGGGTCGGCTTCCCGCTCATTCGCGCTGCTCGCCGGTGCCCTCTGGTGGCCTGCCGGGTCCAGCATGCTGCCGGGGCCCCTCTCGTCGCCGTCCTCGTCGCCCCTGACGGGCAAGTCCTGCTCGCGGGACGCTACCGCCTCTGCGGCCCCGCACGACGGTGCCGCGCGGCAGGTCCGTCATCCGGCACAGCTGGAGTGGCAAACTGCGCCCTGATGGCCACCAAGGAGCAGTGCGCCCTGGCCCTTGCGGAGCTGTCGCAGCGCCTCGACGCGGTCGACGAGCACGTCCGCCGCCAGCACGCGCTCGATCGCACGCTCGAGTGCCGGGTGTCCGACCTCGGGGTGACGTACTCGGGCCGGCTGCACGACGGCCGCCTGATCGACGTGTTCGAGAAGGGTATGACCCGGCCGCAGATCCGGTTCACGGTGGCCAGCGACGACCTGTTGTCACTGACGGCCGGTCATCTGGGGCCCGGCGTGGCGTGGGCCACCCGCCGGCTGCATGTGGAGGCCACCGTGCTCGACCTCCTGAGGCTGCGCAGCTGGATTTGAACGGGCTGCGCAGCTGGATCTGAGCAGGCTGCGGGCAATCGGATTGAGCAGGCTGCCCAGCTGGACCCAGAGGCTGCTCAGTGCCCCTTATTGCCCCGCCCGCTACGCCTGGGCCAGCCCGAGCTCGTCGCACCCGGGCGGCACCACGCCGACCGACGCTGCTACCGGGTGCCCGGCATCAGCCGCGGCCCACGCGGCCTGCAGACCCGCGCGAACGGGGTCGAGCTCGTCGAAGCGGCCCGCTGCGGCCGGCTCAGCGGAATCTTCGACCCGGACCCAGCACAGGGTCCCGTCGTGCGCGACCGCCCGCCAACTGCCGCACGTCGCCGCGTGCTCGCCCGCCTGGCGCTGCAGGTCAACCGCCGGCTGTGGGGCGGCCAGCGCCGCCAGCGTTCGGGCGATGAAGGTGGGGCGCTGGATCTCGTCCGCGCGCAGGACGTCGGCCAGGGTCGCCACGCCGGTGAGCACGAGCAGGCTGGGTGTCGTAGCGCGGTTGGCCCCCTCGATGTCGGTGTCGAGCCGGTCACCGACGACCAGCGGCTCGGTGGCACCGGTGCGCAGGATGGACTCCTCGTGCAGCGCGCGTTCCGGCTTGCCGGCGACGAGCGGCTCGCAGCCGGTCGCCGCGCGCAGCAGCGCGATGATCGAGCCGGCGCCCGGCAGCAGCCCGCGCTCGGCCGGGACTGTGAGGTCGAGGTTGCTCGCCACCCACCACGCACCGCCGCGGATCGCGAGGGACGCCTCGGCCAGCCGCTCGTAGTCGAGCGTCGGATCGAAGCCGTTGACGACGGCCGCGGGCGCGTCGTCGGCCGACACCACCGCACGCAGGCCGGCCCGTTCCACTGCGGTCCGTAGACCGGCACCCCCGCAGACCAGCACCGCTGCTTGCGGTTCCAGTCGGTCGGCCAGCACCCGCGCAGCGGCCTGGGCGGACGTCACGACGTCGTCGGCGCCCGCCGGCACACCGACTCCCTCGAGCTTGGTGGCGACGTCGGCGGGCTCGCGCAACGCGTTGTTGGTGACGAAGGCCAGCCGCATCCCGGCCGCGCGGGCTGCCGCCAGCGCGTCAGCCGCTCCCGCAACGGCCTCCGCTCCCCGGTACACCACGCCGTCGAGGTCGAGCAGCGCGACGTCGTAGCTGGTCTGCAGCACCCCCGAGGCCTTCAGCGGGCTCACAGTGCCTCTCGTCGCACCGGCGTCCGGAACGCCGCGCGGGCGTACGAGAGCTCACGGCCGTAGTGAGCGAGGTCGGGCCGCATCGCCACGGCGAGCGAGAGGTGCTCCACGGCCCCGCGCAGATCACCGATACGCCGGCAGGTCAGGCCGAGGCCGAACTGCGCATAGTCATCAGCCGGGTCCGCCTCGACCAGCCGGGCAAAGCTCTCCTGCGCCGCCGTGAGCTGACCCGCCTGGAACTGCGCCCGGGCCAGCGTCTCGAGGATGCTGCGAGACGCCGGCTCGACCCGGGCACAGCGAGTCAGCAGCTGGACGGCCGGTGCGGCATCTCCGGCATCGAGGAGCGCGCGCCCTCGGACGAACCAGTCGTACACCTCCCCGGCAGGCTCGCCGGTCGACACAGCACCGGGCTCGGGATCGGCCGCACCGTCGTGATCCACCTGACACCTCCGTCCGCGCCGTGCCGGGGACCGGGGCGCACCGCCTCTGCCGCCGGCCAGCGCTGCCTACCATCGCAGCATGCCCGCCCAGCCGACTTCTCGTCAGGCAGCCTCGGATCGAGGACCGTCCGGAGAGGCGGGTGCCTCGGTCGACGACCAGGCTGTGCCTCGTGCAACCAGCCTGCAGCTGTTGCCCTTCCGGGCGCTTCGCTACGCGCTCGACAGCGACGCCCTTGCGGCGGTGACCAGCCCTCCCTACGACGTGATCGACGACGATGAGCGCGACGCCCTCGCCGCCCAGGACCCCCACAACGTCGTCCGCCTGACCCTGCCGACTGATGGCGACGCCCCAGGGGACCGCTACGCGCATGCCGCGGGGACACTGCGCCAGTGGACCGACGACGGCGTGCTCGGCCAGGACCCCGAACCGGCCCTCTACGTGTACGAGGAGCAGGCGGGCGGGCACGTGCAGCGGGGGATCGTCGGCGGCGTCGGCCTGGCCCGGGCCGACGAGAAGATCGTCCTGCCGCACGAGAGCACAATGGCCGGCCCGGTGGCCGACCGCCTGGCCCTGCTCCAGGCAACCGGGGTCAACCTCGAGCCGATCGTGCTGGCCTATGACGGGGGCGGCGCGACGTCCCGCATCGTGGCCGAGGCGGACCAGCTGCCGGTGCTCGCCGACCTCACGACGGCCGACGGCGTCCGGCACCGGCTGTGGGCCGTGACCGACTCGGCACGGCACGCCGAGGTCGCCGCCGACCTGGGGCCACGCCGGGCGACGATCGCCGACGGGCACCATCGCTACGCCACCTACCTGCAGTACCAGGAGGACCAGCACGCCGCCGGTGCCGGCCCCGGTCCCTGGGACGCCGGGCTCGCGTTGCTCGTCGACACCGCGGCCTTCGGGCCGCAGGTGCACGCGATCCACCGGGTTGTCGCGGAACTGTCCCTCGATGCTGCCGCGAAGGCTGCAGCAGGCGGCTTTCGCCTGACTGCCCTGGCCGCGAGCAACCCGGCTGCGCTGCTCGAGCAGCTCGCCGACGCGGGTCAGCGCGGGCACGCCTTCGCCATCTCGGACGGGAGCGACGCGTTCCTGCTGACCGATCCTGATCCGGCCGCGCTGCAGCGGGCCATCCCGACCGACCGCTGCACCGCGTGGCGCGAGCTCGACGTGACCGTTGCGCACTACCTGCTCGTCCGAGACCTGTGGGGGCTCGAGGACAACGAGGGCGTCGTCGGTTACCGGCACGACGCACCGGCCGCCTTGGCGGCCGCCCGTGAAGGCGGACTGGCGCTGCTGCTCAACCCGACTCCGGTCGGCGCCGTCGCAGCCGTGGCGGCAGCGGGCGACCGGATGCCGCGCAAGTCGACCCTGTTCACGCCCAAGCCGCGGACCGGGCTGCTGATGCGCTCGGTGGGAGGCATCGACGGCAGGTCAAGCACCCGCTAGTCCGCCCGCCCAGGCGCAGGTGTCGGCCTTTCGACCGCTGCCGATGCGGCCTCGACGAGGGTCGCGCTGGTGACCGCGATCTCCACTTTGCTGACCGTGGCGCCGCCGGCGCGAAAGAAGCGGCGCCGCAGGCTCCCCTGAACCTCCACGACTGCGCCAACGGCCCAGTCGGAGCAGCTGGCGACGATCTCCGGGTTCGCGACGCGGCAGTCGAACCGGTCGCCCCCGCGCTTGCCCGCCCCCGCCGGCACGTGAAGCGCCCACATGGTGTCGGTGTCAGCAGACGGGCTGGGACCGGGTGGGCTCGCCAGGACGCCCCGCAGGTACACCAGATTGATGCCCCCGGCGTCGGCGACAGGTGGCTCGTCAGCCTCGCCGGACGTGTTGTTCGAGTACTCGGTCTGTGACGTCATGGCGCTCCCCTCGCGGCGCCGCCGGTCGGCCCGCGAGGTGAGCATCGTCGAACAGGCCGACGCGGCAGGGCGTCTCGCTCCGGCCTGTGGACAGCGCTCAGCTGTCCCCAGGTTGCGCGGGCTGCGTGACAACCGGCACCTCGTCATCTGGCTCGAACAACCGCACCCCGGCACCGGCTCCCAGAGCCTCGAGGCGCTCGGCAGCGTCGGTCTGGTCGTCGTCGGCTGCGGCGACTGCCTCGAACCACTGCACGGCCTCCTCTCGCCGGCCCGCCGCCAGCAAAGCGTCGGCGTAGCCGTACCAGAGGCGGGCGGTCTCCGGCCGCACGCTCGGGCTGTCGAGCTCCCGCACAGACAGAACCTCGACTGCCTCGTCCGGCCGGCCGAGGTCGCGCAGGGCGCCGGAGGCGACCAGCAGCAACTCGATGCGGGCAGCCGCGGGCATGCGCTCGATCTGCGGCTCGTCCAGCACCTCGAGCGCCTTCGCTGGCCTGCCCAGACCCCGCTGCGCATCGGCGATCAGCGCCAGGTGCTCGACGTCACCGGTCATGCGGCGGTAGGTGCGCAGCTCCGACAGCGCCTCCGCCCACTCCCCGGCCGCGTAGGCAGCCAGCCCGACCGCCTCCCGGACGCTGGGGATGCGAGCGCCTCCCGAGCGAGCTGCGCGGGCATGGCGCAGAGCGGCACGGGGCTCGTCGTCGAGCAACCTGCCGGCCTGCACCAGGTGACGAGCGACCTCGTCGGCCCGATCCTTGCTCAAGGACCGCAGGCCGCGGCGAACCTCTGGATCGAGCTGGTCGGCGGTCACGTCATCCGGCAGGGGCGGAGGCGCCGCAGAGTCGAGCCGCCGCGCCCTCTCCCGCGGGCGGCTGTGCTCGGGGCGCGCCTGCGCCCGCTCGTAGCGTCCTTCGGGTGCTGGTCGGGCGGGCCGCCGCTCGCGATCGTCGGCGCGCCCGAGCCCGCGGTCCGGCCTGCTCTCGCCTGCCGGGCGCGCAGGACGGCGGCCGACTTCGGCAGGCCCCGGGCGTGTGCGGTGCTCGGGACTTGCAGCCTCGCCTGGTCGCGATGACCGGGCCGATCCAGTCCCCGCATGGGTCGGACCCGCGCCCCGCGGCTCACTCGTGCGCGCTGTGTCCCGCCGCACCCCGGTGCCCTGTGGCCGTCCGTCGTTCGCCCGAGCGCCAGTGTTGCGGGACCTATCGCTTGCTGCGCCGCGGCCGAAGGCACGGCCCCTGGGCTCTGCAGCACGGCCCCTGGGCTCTGCAGCACGGCCCCTGGGCTCTGCAGCACGGCCCCTGGGCTCTGCAGCACGGCGTGACGTCGGCGTCGGCGTCGGCGTCGGCGTCGGCGTCGGCGTCGGCGTCCTATTGGCGGCTGCCCGCCGAGACGAGGCGGCGAGCGGTGAGGAACCTGCGCGCCCACGCGATGGGCCGCCAACATCCGGCGGGGCATCGGCACGCGGCGTCGAGCCTTTGCTGTTTCGGCCGTCGGCTCCGCCCGCTCCCCTGCCTCGTGCGGGCGACCGTCCAGCAGATGCGCTTCGGTCGGCAGGTGCCGGGGGCGTCGGAGAATCACTGGGGCGGGGACGCCCGCGGGCGGCGGTTGCTCGCCCGGGACGATGGCGTTCAGGCGGCGACATGGTTCTCCTCGTGGATGCGAACAAGGCCCCGGACATGCGTCAAGCGGGGCCACCCGAAGGTGTCCCCGCTTGACGAAGATGTCCGGCGGCGTCCTACTCTCCCACGCAGTCTCCCACGCAGTACCATCGGCGCTGAAAGGCTTAGCTTCCGGGTTCGGAATGGGACCGGGCGTTTCCCTTTCGCCATGGCCGCCGAAACGCTGTTGAGTTTGGTCTCCCGACCGCAGCTCAGGAACCGCACAGTGGACGCGTAGCTTCTTTGTGGTCAAGCCCTCGGCCTATTAGTACCGGTCAGCTCCATGCGTTACCGCACGTCCACTTCCGGCCTAT
>JAABUR0100000931.1_pt1 | contig 57023 bp, 50 predicted proteins | sample 5560091 | NCBI WGS metagenome assembly JAABUR01 (sample SAMN10711879, study PRJNA513375) | rock metagenome | isolation source: Antarctica rocks | place: Antarctica: Victoria Land, University Valley sud | reverse complement strand
CCGATCTGAAGGGCAAGGGAAACATCGTCGAGATCACCGGGCTGTCCGGATCCTCACCGGCCACCGACCGATCGGCAGGCCTGAAGAAGGCGCTCGCCGAGGCTCCGGGCATCAAGCTGCTCGCCCAAGGCGACGGACAGTGGGTTCGTGAGCCTGCCGTCAAGGTGATGGACGACTGGCTGACCAAGTTCCCGAAGATCGACGCCATCTTCTCGCACGCCGAGGAGTCCTCGTGGGGAGCCATGCAAGCCATCAAGAATGCTGGCCGGTGCAAGGACAACATCAGGGAGTACACCCACGACGGTTCCGCGCCTGGCTTCCAGGCAGTGAAGCAGGGCCAGTTCGAGGCCGACGGGAACTACAGCCCGTTCATCGGTGACATCGGTGTTCGTGCGGCTCTTGAAGCCCTGGAGGGCAAGCCGGTGGAGGGCGCAAAGCCCTATACCCAACCGGGCGCCTACCTGCAGCTGCCCAACCTGCCGCTGGTCACGGCGGACAACGCCGACCAGTGGATTCCGAAGGGCTGGGGCACCTTCGAGCTGACGAAGAATCCCTGCAAGTGAGGCCGGTCCGGCGAAGCGCCTCCCGACAACGCTTCGCCGGACTCCACCACTGTGGCAATGCTCCGCACAGGGGAGCAACGCCGGCCGATCTGGAGGTGCCGCGTTGTCCGAAGTTGCCGGCGATGTCGCCGAGCTGAGGAACATCACCAAGCGATACCCCGGTGTCGTTGCTCTGGATGACGTGGGACTGAGCATTCGCGCCGGTGAGATCCACGCACTGACCGGCGAGAACGGCGCCGGAAAGTCCACCCTGATCAAGATCCTCGGCGGTGCGGTCGCGGCCGACGCCGGGGACATTCTGATCGATGGCGAGCGTATTCGGCTCGGCTCGCCGCACGCGGCCATCGACCGCGGGATCAGCGTCGTGCACCAGGAACTGGTGAGCGCGCCATCGTTGTCGGTGGCCGAAAACGTGCTGCTCGGGCGGCTGCCTCATACGGTGCTGGGCGGAGTGCGCTGGCGGGCGACCCGGGCGCGGGCTCGGGACGCCCTGGCCCGGGTCGGTCTGAATGTCGATGTGCGCACGGAGATGGGCCGGCTCAGTCTCGGACAGCAGCAGCTGGTGGAGATCGCCCGGGCGCTGGTGCGAGATGCCCGCATCCTGGTGCTCGACGAACCCTCGGCGATCCTCGGCGGAAAGGACCTCCAGGTGCTGCACACCGTGGTCCGCTCACTGCGTGAGGACGGCGTTGCCGTCGTCTACATCTCGCACCGGCTGAAAGAGGTGCTGTCGTTGAGCGATCGGGTCTCGGTGCTGAAGGACGGCCGGTCGCAGGGCACCGTCGACGTCACCGACCTGGACGAAGGGCGGCTGATCACGATGATGACCGGCCGACAGCTGACGGCGCCGCAACGGCGCCCGCTGCAGGACGGGGCGGCGACCTTGCTCGAAACCCGTCCGTCCCTTGACGAATCGGCTGCGCCGGCGCTCGGCATCACCATTCGCTCCGGCGAGATCGTCGGTCTCGCCGGACTTGTCGGTTCCGGGCGTTCGGAGGTGGCCAGGGCCATCTTCGGGGCCGACCCGGGTTCGCACCAGGTGTCGGTCGCGGGAAAGCCGTTCAGGCATCGCACCCCACGATCCGCCCGGCGGGCCGGCATCGCCTACCTCCCGGAAGACCGCAAAGATCAAGGGCTGCTGCTGAATCGGTCGATCCGGGAGAACATCGGATTGGCGAGTCTGCAGCGCCGTTCCGTTGCCGGGTTACTGCGCCCGGCCCAGGACCGGGCCAATGTCGCGCAACTCGGCGACACGGTTCACTTGAAGGCCTCCAGCCTGCGGGCACCGCCATCGACGCTGTCCGGTGGCAACCAGCAGAAGGTGATGCTGGCCCGGTGGTTGGCGGCATCGCCGACCGTGCTGATCCTCGACGAGCCCACCCGCGGCATCGACGTCGGCGGCAAGAGCGAGATCTACCGCCTGATGCGGCAGCTCACCGATTCGGGAAAGGGCATCTTGATGATCTCCAGCGAGATCGAGGAGGTCGTGGCCATGTCCGATCGAGTGCTGGTGATGAACCAGGGCCGCATCGTTGCGGAATTTGCCGGCGACGAGATCACCGAGGACAACATCAGCCGCGCAGCGCTTCTCACTGCGCCCACCGACCAAGGACAGGTGTGATGACGTGACATCGACGGCGACCAGACTGAAGAACCACGCACTCGGTGGCCGCGGTCCTGCAGTCGCGGCGACCGTGCGTAAGTACGGGGCCGGAGTAGCCTTGATCCTGCTGCTGGTGTTCTCCACAGTGCAGTCGGATCGGTTCCTGCAGGTCGACAACATCCTCAACGTGTTGCGGCAGATCTCCATCGTCGGAGTCCTCGCCCTCGGGATGACGTTCGTGATCATCACCGCAGGCATCGACCTGTCGGTCGGGTCCATGCTGTCGGTCGTGGTGGTTTACACCGCGGACACGGTACAGACCCGGGGGTTTCTGGCCGGCGTGCTGATGGCCCTCGGTCTGGGTGCCGGCTTCGGCCTGATCAATGGCATCGGCGTTGCGGTGGGCCGGATTCAACCGTTCGTGATGACGCTGGGCATGCTGGCCTTCGCCAAGGGGGCTGCGCTGCTGTTCACCGAGGGGCAGCCGGTGGGCATTACCAACGACGCCTTCCTGGCCTTCGGTAACGGTCGCACTCTCGGCATCCCGAACCCGGCCGTGGTGTTCCTCATCCTGCTCGTGGTGTGCATGTTCGTCCTGCGGGGCACGGTGTTCGGCCGCTCCGTTTACGCCGTCGGCTCCAATGAGGAGGCGGCCCGGCTGTCGGGCATTCCGGTGCGCCGCATCAAGTGCGCCGTGTATGTGATCTCCGGTCTGATGGTCGGTATCGCCGGGATCCTGTACGCCAGCCAGCTGGGCGTCGGCACACCGGTCGCGGGTGACGGTAAGGAGTTGGACGCGATCGCCGCCACAGTCGTCGGCGGCACCAGCCTGTTCGGCGGGATCGGAACTGCCGGCGGCACGTTCATCGGCGCCGCGATTCTCGGTGTGCTGTCCAACATCCTGAACCTGAGCGGAGTCTCGCCCTACGCGCAATACCTGTTCCGCGGCGGCCTGATCGTGGCAGCGGTGCTGCTGCAGCGCCGAGGCGGTCGAGGTCGTTGATCCGCAGCCTGGATGCTGTGCTCGGCGAACGCCCGACGCTGATCGACGAGGTCAACGACGTCATCACACCGCGAATGGTGCTCGACTTGTTGCGCGCTATCGCAGACACACCGGCACCGTCGGGCGCTTCCTCGCTGAGCCGGGGAGCTGTTGTCCAGTCCTGGTTCGAGTCCACCGAGCTCGACGCTGCCGGCGCCCGCTTCGAACGGGACGCCTTCGACAGCGGATGCGATGTGCTGACCAATGGCCACGGTGGCATCGGCATCCTGGCCCACCTCGACGAGGTCTCCTATCTACTCCGCGAGCCGGTGAAGCCAGGCCTGTGGCGGGTTTCCCCCTACTGCTACCACCTGGCCCAGCACCCGGCACCGGCCCGAGCCGTGCGATTTGCGCCGGACGGCAGCTGGCAGGTGCTGTGCGAGGCTCACGTTGCTCTGGAAGACGGGCACCACCTCGCCTCCCACCCGGTCGACGTGCAGCTGGCCCCTGGCGACCGAATCGTGCTGGCCTCGCCGTTCGCCCACGACGAGTCGACCGGACGGGTCACCGGCTCGATGGACAATGCCGCCGGCGTGGCCGCCGCACTGCTCGCCAGCCGGGTGATGGCGCGGTGCGGGATCCCGTTCAGCACCTACCTGACCGACGAGGAAGAAGGCCCCAGTGGATCAGCCAGCCAGACGATTTCCCGCGGTGCCGCCCGGTTGCTGCGCCGGGTCGAACCCGCGCCGTTGACCGTCGCCGTCGACATCCACGGCCTCAGTCCCATGGAGTTGCGGCGCAGCGAGAACCACGCCCGTCCGTGGGGCGCCTCGCTGGCCGAGTACTCCAGCGGCGGAAAGGGATCGGTGGCTCGCCCCGACATCTACGCCGGCCTCATGCAATCGCTGACACCGCTTGCGGCCCAAGGGATCCGAGTACGGCCCAATGTGGGCGGACACGTCCCCCGCTCGGACGATGTGGTGGCCATGCTGCACAGCAACCGGGTCGTCATCCTGGGCTACCCCGGAGAGCACCGGCACTTCGACAACGGCCTGCCCGCGGTGAACGTTCACGATCTGGTCGACCTGGCTCGGGCGCTGGTCGTCGTCGGCGCGTTGGTTGCCCCTTGCGGTCTGGGCAGTGTATGACGTCGACCGGCCCGCTGCTGACCATCGGCGAGCTGACCCTCGACGATGTGGTCATCGAGGACCAGGGGGTGAACTGGAAGCAGGCCGGCGGTGGCGCGCTCTACAGTGCGATCGGAGCGGCCCTGTGGACGGAGCAGGCTGCCATCAGTGCCACCGTCGGCCCGGATTACCCGACCGAGTTGCTGGACGAGATGGCCGCGGCCGGCATTGATCTGAGCGCCGTCACCCGGACTGAGGAGTGCAACAGCCTCGGCCTGTGGCTGCTGTACGAGTCGTCGGGAGCGCGCCACCAGTTCGAGAAGTCTGCCGGTGGAACGTTTCTGCAACTGGACGCGCTGCGTCCGCGAGCGAGCGAGTTGGACGTCGTTCCGGCCGGTATCCACCTGGCGCCACAGTCGAGCGAGGGCCACGCGGCCGCGCTCGCCGACTTCGTCGACTCTTCGGCGGTGATCACCCTTGACCTGCTCATCGAGCCCTACATCGACGCGGCCCGCTACACGCAGGCTTCCTTCTTGCATCGAGTCGATGCGTTCCTGCCCAGCGCCGCGGAGGTTCTCGAGCTCTGGCGGCACGACGACATCCGGGTGCTGCGCGCCCAGCTGACCCGTCTGGGCTTCGAAGGGATTCTGGTGGTCAAACGCGGTCCACAGGGAGTCGACGTCGCCACCTCGGCGGGAATCGTTCGGGTACCGGCGGTTCCGAGCCGGGTGGTCGATGTGACCGGCGCCGGTGACGCATTCTGCGGCGGCTTCCTGGCCGGTTTGATGGCCACCGGCGACCCCGTCGTGGCCGCCGCCCACGGAGTGGTGAGCTCGTCCTTCGTTGTGGAGACCAGAGGCGCTCTGCCGGCTCTGGCATCGCTGGACCAGGAACTCGCGGCGACGCGACTGGATGCTGTGCTCAGCTCACTCAGGAGGACGCCTTGAGCAACCTGTCGGTCACTCCTGCGGACCGTCCCGACGCGCTGTGGGAGATGTTCGGCGTGTCCAAGCCGATCATCGGAACGATCCATCTGCCGCCGCTGCCGGGATCCCCTCGCTACGACGGACAATCGGTGCAGCAGATCCGGGAACGGGCGGTGCAGGACGCCCGTCGCTATGCGGAGGGCGGGGTCGACGGCCTCATCGTGGAGAACGAGGGTGACATCCCGTTCGTCAAACCGGACGACCTCGGACCCGAGACACCGGCCTGCATGGCGGTGATCACCGCTGCCGTCGTCGACGCCGTCGGCCTGCCCACCGGAGTGTTGGTGCTGGCCAACGCCACCCTGCACAGCATCGCCGTGGCCAAGGCAGCCGGTGCGCAGTTCGTCCGCGCCAACCAGTGGGCCAACGCCTATGTCGCCAACGAGGGGTTTCTGGAGGGCACCGCCGGCCGCGCCCTGCGATACCGGGCCGGCCTGGGCGCCACCGATATCCGGGTGCTGGCGGACGTGCACGTGAAGCACGGAAGCCATGCCATCGTCGCCGATCGGACCATCGCCGAGCTCACCCGCGACACCGAGGCGTTCGACGCCGACGTGGTGATCGCCACCGGGCAGCGCACCGGCGATCCGACTCTGGTCGAAGAGATCACCGCGATCTCGGACGTTGCCACCCGACCCGTTCTCATCGGCAGCGGGCTGAACGCCGACAACGCGCGAGAGCTGCTCAGGCACGCGAACGGTGCCATCGTCGGCAGCGCGATGAAGGAAGACGGCGCCTGGTGGAACCCGGTGTCGGTGGAGCGCACCCGGACGATCATGGACGTGGTCAGGAGTCTGCGGTAGGGCGAGGCACTACCGCCTAGGACAACGCCGGCGCCCACCGCTGGCAGTTCGGTCTGCACTTCGGCGAGCTGACTGGGAAGCCCTGGGCCCCCTGTTGTCAGCCGGTCCGCCAGCTGAACTGCGGTTCGAAGCCCAGCATCCGGCGGGCCTTGTCGATGCTCAGCAGCGTCTGATGTTCGCTGAGTTCCGTGCGGATCTCCAGGTCGGGAAATACATCGGCGGCCAGCGAGGCGCTGGACCGCGACATCACGGTGTCCGCGTTGGCGATGATGAAGATCTCCCGGCCGAGCAGGTCGGCCTGCAGCCCGAGCCGGACCGCCTGCGCTCCGTCCCGCGCATCGATGTAGCCCCAGGCATTCCACTGCCGCACACTCGGATCCGCGTCGAACGAGGGAAAGGCCGAATAGTCCTCCGGCGCCATCACATTGGAAAATCGCAGCCCGATCATCGTCAGCTCCGGGTCCCGCCGGCAGAACTGCAGCGCCATCTCCTCCTCAAGGGTCTTGGCCAACGAGTAGGAGGACTCGGGACGCGGGTGGTACCCCTCGTCGACCGGCAGGTAGGGCGGCGGACTGTCCGGACCCATCGGTAGGCCGAGGACGGTCTCGCTGGAGGCCCAGACGATCCGCTTGATCCCGACCGCCTTCGCCGCCGAGAACACGTGATACGTGCTGACGATGTTGTTGTCGAAGGTGGCTGCGTTGGTCGTCAGCCCGGGAGCCGGGATGGCGGCCAGGTGGACCACCGCGTCGATCTGGTCATACCGATCCTCGATGGCGTGCAGCGCCTCGAAGGTCTGCCCGTAGTCGGTGAGGTCCACCCGGACGTGCACCGCCCGGTCGTCCGGCGACGGAACCCGATCCAGATTCACCACCCGGTAGTCATGATCCAGCAGATCGGTCACCACCGCCCGACCGAGCTTCCCACTGCCTCCGGTGACGGCGATCCATTTCATCCGGGCTCCTTTGCTGATGGCTGCGATGCGATGCGATGCGATGGCTCAGGCGATGGATGCGTTGTGGACGACCAATACTCGCCGGGTCAGTCCGCGGTGGGGCTGGGTACCTCGGCGCTGATGTCGCCCGCGACCACGCCGATGCCCTGCGCATCTGGTTGCTGGCTCAGTCGTCGATCACGGCGCCCGCCGACCGTCTGCGCGATCCTTTCCTCGAGGAGTTCTCGCTGTTCATGGAGAGGCGCTCGACGGTCGGCCGGTGCCCATTCGAGCAGATCGTCGATGGCGGCGCGGAGTCGTCGGGTCACCTGCGGGGACGCGGAACCGGCGAGCCGGAGTTCCTCGAATGCGAGTCGCACGAAGGCCCGCCAGTCCATCGACGGCACCACCAGTCGTACCACCCCGTCGGCATCCCGTTCGGCGCCCTCGGGCAGCTCGCGGCGGGCGAGTTGGCGCAGCACGTCGTGAAGCCGGTCGATCACCTGGACCGTGGTGGTGGGGTCGGCGAGCGGGCTCTCGGAAATCGCCTTGATGCCCATGTCCACCAGCATCCGCAGTCCGAAGGAGACGTCCTGCTCGAGGGTCCGTTCCAGCGTCAGATCCACCCCCCGGTGCAGACGACGGAGGTCGATCTCGTCCACAGTCACGTCGGTCAGCCGGGCAAGGGGACTGCCGGCGGGGACGAACTGACCGAGCGCCGGCACCAGGTCGATCCGGGCGTCGTACTCACGCGCCAGCGCGACCAGTGCGGGACGCTCGATGATGCTCAGCACACCCGACGACTCTGCCAGGACCAGGAACGGATCCTGCGGGTCGTCGTCCTCCAACCGATCCGGGTACACCTCGTCCAGCAAGGTGCGGGTGTTGGAGCCGACGAGCTCGATCAACGCAGACACCCTGAGCGCGCGGCCGATGTGGTGCACGTAGATCACCAGGACAACGATGTCGACGATCACCAGCAGGAAGGTGACCACGATCGAGACGCCGGGCACGACCGGGTCGTCGTCGCTGACGTGGACCTCACGCATGGACAGCATGCTCTGCACGAAGGTCGCCACGAACAGGCCGATGGCGTGCTGGCTGGGCCGATCCTGCAGGAACGTCTGGACGATCCGGGGCGAGAACTGCGCCATGGCCAGCTGGATCACCACCATCGTGATCGCCAGTACGGTCGCGAGCAGACTGATCATCGACGCGGCGACCGTTCCGAGGATCGCCAGGGCGGCATCCGGACCACCGATGAAGTCGATCGTGACGAACTCGTGGTCGGTGGCGCGATCGATAAAGACGGTGACGGCGTTGATCAGCAGCCCGGCCACCGCGTACAACAGCGGGATGAACCACATTCCGCTCTTGAGATCCCGGAACACCTTCGAGAACTTCACTGGTTCGTCCTTCTGCGCCGAGCGTGCCTGCTGGTGCACGGTCTCGGCTCGACCGGCTGACCGAGCTTAACGCGGCGCCGGCTGTTCCGGTGGGCTCGCCTCGTTCGCGGCGATCTGCGAACAGGTCAGCCGCTACAGCGGGATGTCGGAATGGTCACAGCCGCAGGATTCCCGGTGGTGCAGGGTGGGTTGGAGCCGGATGCGCTGGTAGGGGGCATCGGGGTTGGCCATCCGGTCGAACAGGAGCGATACGGCGGCGCGGGCCATTTCTTGTTCGGGTTGTGCGACGGTGGTGAGTCGGGGATGGAACAGGTCGGCCCACTCGAAGTCATCGAACGCGACAAGGGCCATGTCGTGCGGGACGTCGAGTCCGGCGTCATGGAGGGCCTGCATGGCGCCGATGGTCATTTGGTTGTTGCCGATCATCATGGCGGTGGGCCGGTTGGGCGTGACCAAGGCGGCGGCCACGACTCGCCGCGCTACTGGGCCACGTGAGTCGCCGATCAGCATCAGGTCGTTCGGCGTGGGCAGGTCGGCCGCGTGCATGGCGGCCCGGTAGCCGTTGATGCGTTCGTTGGTGGTGGTCAGGCCGGGCCGGCCGGATACCAGTGCGATCCGTTTATGGCCGAGTGAGATGAGGTGTTTCACCATACGTTCGGTGGCGTCGCCATTTTCGACTCCTACCGAGTCGACGCCGTCGATGACGCGATCGACGCAGACCACCGGGACGCCTCGGGACGCGGTGATGTCCAGGACGTCGTGTGGGGATCCGGAGGGGGCGAGGATGATGCCGGCCGGTCGGTACTGCAGCAAATCGGTGACGGCACGGCGTTCGGTGGCAGGCTCGTCATGGGTGTCGGTGAGCAGCAGCGAATAATCCTGTTGGGCCAGCAGCTCTTCCACCGCGTGGACGACCTCGCCGAAGTAGGGATTGGAGATGGCGGACATGGCCAGGCCGATGGTCCGGGTGGTGCCGGTGCGCATGGCCCGGGCGAGGCTGTCGCTGACGTAGCCGGTGGCCCGCATGGCGTTTCGGACGGCTTCGGCGGTTTCGGCGTTGACCTTCCGGGTTCCGTTCAGGACGTGGGACACCGTGGCTGAGGAGACGCCCGCCCGCCGGGCCACATCGCGCATGGTGACCAAGGTGGTCACCTCCCTTCTCCCTGACGGGGCGCAGCCGCCGTCCGGTCAGCCTTTGATGATCACGGTAGCCCGGTGTCGGGTTCGGGCGATGACGCGTGCGTTGGCTTCGTCGGATCCGTTGGCCCACGCGGCGGCCTCATCGGCCCCTTTGCCGAAGGCGATGTGTCGGCGGATGAGCCGCTCGAGGCGCAGCTCGAAAGGTGTGTCGAGGTACCAGATTTCGTTCATCGTCCGCCGGGCTCGCTCCCATCCCCGGTCGGCCGCGAGTAGGTAGTTGCCCTCGGTGATGATGACCTGGGTTTCTCGCGGGATCGGTATGGAAGCGGCGATGGGCTCTTCGATGTTGCGGTCGTAGCTGGGTGCGTAAACGATGGGTTCGGTGCGGCGCCGCAGGCGTCGCATGAGCAGGGCGTAGCCGGCGTCGTCGAAGGTGTCGATGGCGCCCTTGCGGAGCTGCAATGGGGTATCGCGGATTACGGCCTGACCCAGGTGGAAACCGTCCATCGGCACGACCAGCACGGAGGTTCGGGGGGCCAGCGCCTCGGAGACCGCTACAACCAGGGTGGATTTCCCGGTGCCGGGGGGACCTGCGACTCCGACGATGTGTCGGTCTCCGTTGACCAGCTGGTTCAGGATGCGTCGGGCCAGCAGTTCCGGGTCGGCCGGTGCGGTGACCTCCGTCGATCCGTTACCGCTCGTCGCGCTGGAGCGCATGGGTCGGCCCCTTTCGTCGGACTGCATGAAGGGTGGGGGCTTCGCGCCGGTACGAAGCCCCCACCCCGGGTCACGGGTCAGAACTTGAACTGGTCGACGTTGGACGGAGTGACGATGGTTGAGGGCCCGAGGATGATCTCGCCGTTTTCGCCGATCTTGAAGTCCTTGAGCCGTCCCGCGGTCAGCGTGGAGCCGGCCGCGGTCTTGACCTTGCACTGAGCCACGGCCTGGGCAGCGTAGTAGGACAGGTAGCCCAGGTCTGTGACGTTCCACCAGATGTCCTGCACGTTGCCGGACTTGATGTAGCTCTTGATGATCGAGGCGGGGGCGAGGCCGGTGATCTTGACCTTGCCCAGACTTCCGCTTTGTTGTAGCGCCGCGGCCGCGGCGGGCAGTCCGATGCCTGCGGGGACGATGATGCCCTTGAGGTTCGGGTAGGTCTGAACGAGTTCCTTGGCCTTTTGGGCGTTGACGTCGGCCTTTTCCTCGCCGTAGGCGATGGTGACCAGCTTCATTTTTCGGAACTTGGAATCGCTCGACAGACGCTTTTTCATGTCGGCGATCCAGGCATTCTGATTGACCGCGGTCTGGGTGGAGGACAGCACCGCGAATTCACCCTCGTTGTTGATGAGGCCGGCCATCGAGTCGAGCATCCTCTGGCCCAGTTCGCCGGTGTCGGCCTGATTGATGAACAGCGAGCGGGCTTCGGGGGCGACGTCGGAGTCGAACGAGATGACCTTGATGCCTTTGGCTTGGGCGGCCTTCAGGGCGGCCGCGGCGCCGTTGAGGTCGCTGCCCGAGATCGCGATGGCGCCGACGCCCTGGCTGACCAGCTGGTTGACGAACGGGATCTGGGCAGCCCCGGTCGCCTCCGACGGCTCGGTGTAGACGACCGATCCGCCGAGTTCCTTGGCGGCGTCCATCGCGCCGTCTCGGACGGTGGTCATATACGGGTCGGTGCCCAGCTTCGGGATGTAGCCGACTTTGACCGGCCCGCTGGCGCAGCCCGCTCCGCCGCCGCCGGCCGAAGCCGCCTCGCCCGACGCACCGACCGAGCCGGCCGGCGCGGGGGTGGCGGCGCCGGGCGGGGAGCTGCTTCCGCCGCCAGATTTCACGCATCCGGTCAGGGACAGGGTAAGCGCGGCTGTGACCGCAAAGACTTTGAGGTGCTTGGCTTTCATGGTCGGATCTCTCCTTTGAGCCGTGTCAGGCACGGATAGGAACGGTGGGGTCGGTTGACGGCACCGGGACCAGCGGGTGAAACCGAAGGCAGGCACCGTATGCGGTGCCGGGTCAGCCCATGGGAGTCGGTTGGGCAGCGGTCTCGGATCGATGCAATTCGGCCATCCGGGCGAGCTTGGCCTTGCGCAGGCCGATGGTGGCCGAAACCCGGCCGACAATGTTGGTCAGCAGCAGGGACAGGATGAGCAGCAAGCCGACCGCGGTGTTCTGGGTGTATCCACCCGCTCCGACCAGCTGCAGGATGCTGCGCAGGGACATGATGAGCAGCAGGGCCCAATAGACCCCGGTCATCCGGCCGCGGCCCCCCAGGCTGCTGACCCCGCCGAGGAATACCACCGTGATCGCGTCGAGTTCGAACCCGAACGCGGCGTCCGGCGAAGCGGAGGAGTTCTTGCCGATGTTGATGATGCCGGCGATCGAGCAGATGATGCCGGTCATCAAGAACAGCACGAACTTGATGCGGACCCCGTTGACCCCGGAGTATTTGGCGGTGTCCGGTCCGGCGCCCAGGGCGTAGATGCGGCGACCGATGGCCACGCGCTGCAGAGCGATGACGAAGAACGGGGCCAGGACGAGGAAGGGGAGGATGTCCCAGGGCAAGAAGGTGCCGGGGATGGGGTCGTTGCCGAACGAGATCAAGCTCGGTGGGATGGCGGAGATCGGAGTGCCGCCAAGGAGCACGTAACACAGGCCGCGGAACAGGGCCAGGGTGCCAAGGGTGACGACCAGGGCGGGCAAGCCTAGGACGGCGACGAAGAAGCCGTTGATGGCGCCGCAGATCGCGCCGGTGAGGACGGCGACGGCGACGGCAACGGGCACTGATCCTCCGTTGCCCAGCGTGATCCCGGCGGTGACGGCCGACAGGCCCGCGATGCTGGCCACCGAGATGTCGATTTCCCGGACGATGATCAGCAGCGCCAACGGCAGCACCAGCAGAGACTTCTCGGCCATGGTGGACAGCGAGTTCTGGATGTTGAAGGCGGTCCAGAAACTGTCGTTGCCGGTGATCGCGCCGATCAACAGCAGGACGGTGAGGATGGCCAGGATCCATTCCCAGCTGGCCAGCTTGGATCTCAGCGCCGTGATCATGCCAGCACCTTTCGGCTGCGACGTGCCCGGCGGGCGAGTATGAGGTCGACGGTGATGGCCAGCAGGATGGCGGCGCCGAAGAAGGCTTGCAGGTATTGGTCGTTGACCTTGGCCAGAGCCAACGCGTTCTTGATCACCAGCAGGGCGAAAGTGCCGAGGGCGGCGCCCAGCACCGTTCCTGAACCGCCCCGCATCGACACACCGCCGACCACCACCGACGCGATGACCGTGAGTTCCACGCCGACGGCGAGCTGCCCGTCGACGATGGTGTAATGCGACGCCCATAGAGCCCCAGCGAATCCGGCCAGCAGGCCGGAGACCATGAACGCGGTGAGGACGCGGCGCGGGGCCGGAATGCCGATGAGCTTCGCCCCATCGGGGTTGGATCCGGTGGCGTAGATTTCGCGGCCGCGGGCAGTGTTCCACAAGAACCCGGCGGCGAGAAGTACGACCAGCAGGCCGATCCAGATCAGCAGGGGGACGCCCAGGGGTCTGGTGGCGGTCCAACTCAGCCAGCCTGGGGGCACGTCGATGGAGCCGACCTGTTTACCGGCCGACAGGATGCTGTCGACTCCGCGGTAGATGGCCAACGTGCCCAACGTGACCACGATCGACGGCACCCGTCCGTAGGCCACGATCAGGCCGTTGATCAGGCCGCACACCAGCCCGACGCCGGCGGCAATGAATACTCCGACGATGACCGGCAGACCTGGGTGGTCGGCCATGGTCGAGGCCGAAACGTAACCGGCGAGTCCGATGGTGGAGCCGACGGACAAGTCGATCTGCCGGGTCAGCATCACCATCAACTGGCCAACGGCGACCACCCCGATGAGAGAGGTCTCGACCAGCATCAGGTCGACCAGGTTCGCCGAACTCAGGAAGCGGGGGTTGAGGACCGAGAGCGGAACGATGATGACCAGCAGGGCGGCCAGCAGCCCGGCCTCGCGTCGGCCGGTCAGCCGTTTCAGTAAACCGGTTCGCTGACCCGATGTCGGGAACTGTTCGGTGGTGGTGGGAGCGGGAGTTGCCCGCGCAACTGGGCGCGGGAATTGCTGGTGGGGCCGGTCGTGGTGCTGGCCGACCATCTGGTCCAGGGCCTGCACCGACGGCCCTGCAGGCGCGGCCACCTCGCCGGTCGGGGGGCTGCTGCCATCGGTGTCGCCGGCCGGCTCGGGTGCGGCGTTGACCCCGGTGACCGCCAGTCCGATGTCGTACTGATTGGCCCCCTCACGGCTGAACTCGGCCACGATATGGCCTTGCCGCATCGCGAGGATTCGGTCGCAGGTGCCGATCAACTCCGGCATGTCGGAGGAGATCATGAGGATGGCGAGGCCCTGCTGGGCCAGCTCGGCGATGATCCGGTGGACCTCGGCTTTGGCCTGGATGTCGATACCCTGGGTCGGCTCGTCCAGGATCAACACCCGCGGGTTGGTGGCTAGCCATTTGGCCAGCACCACCTTCTGCTGGTTGCCCCCTGACAGGGTTCCGGCCGGCTGGCCGAAGTGGGCGAACTTCAGCTTCATCCGCTCCAAGGATTCTGACACCAGCGCCAGCTCCAGGCGGCGACGGATCATGCCCAGACGGGTGGCCTTGGTGATGACCGGCAGGGTGGCGTTGTCCAGGATCGAGAACTCCTCGATGAGGCTCTGACCGCGCCGGTCCTCCGAGACGTAGGCGATCCCGCGGGCCATGGCGTCGGCGGTCGACCGTGGCTTGATGGGTTGATCATCGAGGGTGACGGTGCCAGTGGACGGTCGGTCGATGCCAAAGATGACGCGGGCGATCTCGGTGCGGCCACTGCCGACCAGGCCGGCCAAGCCGACCACTTCGCCGGCCCGGACGGTGAAGTCGACCTGTTCGAACGATCCGCGCACGGACAGCTCGCTGACGGTCAGTACCGGTGCGCCGATCGTCGACCGGTGGACGGGGTAAAGGTCTCCGAGGTCGCGGCCGACCATCAACTTGACGGTCTCGATCTGGTTGGTCTGCCTGGTGTCGCGGGTATCGATCAGCTTCCCGTCGCGCAGGATGGCGATGCGGTCGGAAACGGCGAAGATTTCTTCCAGCCGATGTCCGACGAACATCATGGCAACGCCGCGAGTACGTAGATCGTCGATGGCCGCGAACAGCTTCTCCACCTCGCCGATGGTCAGGGCGGCGGTCGGTTCGTCGAGGATGAGCACCTTCGCGTCGGCGGCCAGCGCGCGGGCAATTTCCACCATCTGCTGTTCCGACGTACGCAGACTGGAAACCGTATTTGCGGCGCTGCGCGTCAGACCCAGCATGTCGATCCACTTTTGCGCCTCGGCGCGCATCCGCGGGTGATCGAGCAGGCCGGCTGCATTCCGCAGCGGACGACCGGCGAACACGTTCTCGGCGATCGACAGGTCGGGGAACAATCCCGGGTGCTGGTGCACCACCGCGATCCCTCGGTGCGAGGCGTCCAGCGGCGAGCGGAGGTCGACTTTTTCGCCGGCGATCTTGAGGTAACCGTCGTCGGGGCGGTACACCCCACCGACCGTCTTGACCAGTGTGGATTTGCCGGCGCCGTTCTCGCCGACCAGGGCCAGCACCTCCCCTGAATACAGTCCGAACGAGACATCCTGCGCGGCGATCGTCGGCCCGAAGACCTTTGTCACCCCGACCAGCTCGACCACCGGAATCGGCGCGTTCACCCCGCCGTCGAGCGTCCCCTGCTGTCCTCCGGCGGGCAGTGTCTCCTCCTGTGGTCCGGTGGCGGCGTGCTCGGTCGGCGGGCGGATCGAGATCCCTGCTCGCGTCACGGTGACCTCCTTGTCGCCCTCGGGTACGACCTGCTGGAAGCAACCTAGGAGCACGTAACCGTTTACGCAATCGATTACGTATAACTTCTTCGTAACGCCGGTGAGGTGCGGGTGACCAGGTACGTGGCAGTGCGGCATGCCGTGCTCACCCGGCAACTCGGATGTGAGGGGTGGTCTGAATCGTCTGCGCGACGCCGTCCGCTCGGCATGCGCCGTCACCAGCCCCAGGCCAGCCGCAACGACGCCCACAGGTATTCGGCTGGACCGGGTTGTCGACCGCCGCCCGGGCGTGGTTCTTTGGGGCACACTCGGGGCTTCACTCGGCCGCAGCCGATCTGGGAGATCGGCGGTCTCTCTACAAGCGGGCTAAGCATCTGATCGGACTGCCGTTGTTCGACCGGAGCGGCGGCTTCGACGGCATGCGCGGCGCGTTCTTCCTGGGTTCAGGGATCAGCGTCCCCGCCGGGCTTCCGTCGTGGAAGGAGTTGATCATTCAGCTTGCTGAGAGCAGCAGCGCATATCGCAACCGCGGGAAGGATCTCGGCGAGATTGCTGCCCCTGACGCTGCTTTGCTGCTGTATCGGGACGACGACTATAACTTTCGAGGTCCTTGGCCGAGGCGCTGAATTGCTCACCGTGCTCCCGACCACGAACTGGCCTCACGCGGACGCGACGGGGCCGACGACGACGATCGCGATCGACACGATCAGCTGTATCGCACCGAGCATCCCATAGAGGATGTAAAGGTTCTTCCCGGCCGATGGCTTCATCTCGCTGATCTCGCGATTGAGCCGAACAGAGACGCCGTGAGATCTAAGTCCTTGCTCCAGGCGCTTGCTCTCCTCGACTGCGCCACGGAGGAGACGATAGAACCAGTACACGTCTAGATTCCAGAACGCTAAGGTAGGAATCAGGCCGAGTAGGGGTACAAAGGCTGCCGGGCTAACGGTTGCTCCGAAGACCTGAATCGAGCTGGTGTTGACGTAGACCAGACCTGCCGCACTGAGCGCGAGGGTGGTGGCCGTCAGTGTGAGCGCACGGATGCGCATGCCAATGTCGTTGAAATGCTCCTGCGAGTCGATGACGCGCTTCCAGATCTCCACCTGTAGCGAGGAATCAAACGCCATTGGCTTCAACCTCCAGTCCAACGAGCAATCGCCGCGCCATTAGGTGCTGGCGGCGGTCGGCCTGTTGCGGTGCGACCACTCAGTGATCGGTCTGTTGCAGCTGACTAAACTCGTTAAGGCGCAACGATTGCCTCGATCCGACAAAGCAATTTCAGGTGTGACGGCGCCTCCGGGTTGATCTGCTCCGCGAAGATGGACAGCTCGTCGGCGCGGTGGCGGAGGTCATGAAGGTCATCGAGTAGCCAGTCAGGCACGTAGCCGACTGGTTCTCCGCGGGCGGCGTCGATCAGCACTGCCCGCGGATTGTAAAGGTTGTCTGCCTCGTCACGCAGGGACAACTCCTGTCCAGGCTGGAGTGCAAGCAAGAGAGCGCCTGCCCCTGCCAAGTACCTAATCCCGGATGCGAAGAACCTGCTCTGAATACGCCCGTCGCTGGCACGACTGAGATCGTCCACCACGTGGAATGTATCCGTTGCCCGCGAACCACCGGTTCGCAGCAAAACCTCAGCGGGGGTGTCCATCCCATCGTCGTTCAACCCGAGCCAGCCGCGATACTCACCGTATGAGTCGCGTGACTTGGACATGATGCGATTGCGGAAAAACGATGGCAGCGGTCCGGGACCGTAGACCCTGCCCAGGTCGGGAAACTGGGCCAGGGGGCTGAAGGTTGCGTCGGCCGCGTCATCCAGGTAACGGAAAGTGAACAGGCCGTCCTCAAGTTCGTCCAGTTCGCCGACCCGACGAAAGACGCGAGTTGCGGGGTCCTGCCAGATCAGAAGCAGTTTGCGCGCGACAGTTGCGTCGACGGCACGAGCGCTCACTTGCATGTCAGTCTCCATCGAGCAACCTCCTCCGGTTCAGCGTCAACAACCTGTGGCAAAAGGTAACTCCGGACTCCGACAGTATGTTCCTGGGCACGTCAGAAAGCTGCGCCCGGACGCGATCGAGGCTCGCAGAGCTCAGTTGATTTCGCCAATGATCGGCGGCGGTTGGGCTCGCCAACGCCAACGCCTGGTTGGCGAGATCGATCAGCTGCGGCTTGCCGGCAAAGTGGTGGCTGGAGCCCTTCCGTGCCCAGCGCTCGAGTCCCGTCGGATCGGATGAGAGGGCGACCAGCCTCTCCTCAGGTTCCTGGAACCCGAGGGCGTTGCCGTGATCGAACGACGGAGCGAGCCTTCGAGTGCCAGCGGAGTCCTCGATTGCACCCCAGTTCTCGTGGTGCCGGTCCCTACCTGCCATCCAAGAGTCGAGCATCAGGTAGGAAGCCCAGACGTCGAAGGCACTGAAACCTGAGGGGATCGAGCCGTGGTCCGGTGGGGGTAACCCGTCGAGCGCCCGCAGGACCGCGTCGACGGTATACCGCGGGTTGTGTCGGCTCATGGAAGAGTCGTATTCGTCGTCGATCGCCGCGAGAAGCTCATTGCCTGATACCAGGCGTTCATCTGCGGCAACCAGCGACAGCGAGAGGATTCCACGCTTGGTGTCGCGAACCGCTGGCTTGACGATGGCTGCCGGGATCTCCAGCGCGTCAGCCAGACACCGTGCAATCCACTCGGCCCAATCTTCGCCTCGAGTGATCCCGTCCCGGACTCGACTCGCCTTGAACAGCCAGCGGTGTCCATCCGGGTCGCTCAGCCAGCGCTTTTCCTTGGTGCCCATCGGCTCGTCATCGAGGGTCCGCCAGCCGCTGGCATCAATCGACTCCCAACTCGGCATGTCATCCATCATCCGGCACGCACCGACACCCGCATCCACCGCGAGACTTCGTGAGCGGCGTCAAGCTGGTCGCAGATCGATACCTAGAACGCCACGAAGTCGGGCCCCACGTTCGTGGCGCAGGGTCGATTGGAATCGATGATCACAGACGCCGTGATTTATTCCAACTGATGCGAGGTTCAAGCTGGAGCCTTACTGGGGTCCCTCCTGGGCAGCCTGCCAATGCCTGAGCCCGCGGGATTGGCCGGGCGACACCGCGGTGTGGATCGACCGTCTTCTGGCCACTCGGCCAGACCTGGGACGTCGACCCCTCGGACGGCGTCACCGGGGCCTAGTGGGAGAACCTGGGTAGCTTCCTGACCGCCGGCGCGCCGGCGGCCAAGCAGGTCAGCCCACGGACCAGGGTGCTGCTGCATCTGACCAACATCAACAACGGCGTCGATTCGCTCACCTGGTGGTTCGACAACGCCGTCGCGCAGTCCGTGCCATTCGACATGATTGGCCTGTCCTACTACGGCTACTGGCACGGCAGTCTCCGCGACCTGCAGACCGCGATCAGTACGTTGTCCGCCCGCTACGACAAGGACGTGCTGGTGCAGGCCGTCTTCGACTGGAACGGCCGGCCGTTACCCGCCCTCGCCCAGTTCGCGCCGGATCAGCGCTGAGGATCCAGCGTAAGCAGGCCGGTCGGCGGTCGCGGTGCCCGGCCGTCAGTCGAGGTGCATGAACTGCGGCCATACCGTCGGGAAGCCACCGATAGCGTTGCGGCACAGCGCGATCGGCTCGTCCTGTTCCTGGTTGTCCACCCCCAGCTGGTTGTCGAGCACACCGACGGTCCGGCACGATTCGAACAGCCGGCCGGCGAGCCGAACCTGCCCACCGACGACGACCGCCACGGTGACGGTGGCCGGTGGCACCGACTGGGCGGCCAGGCCGGTGTGGCCGGAGAGAATCGGCGGCAGTGCCGACGCCGGTCCGTAGCGGTCGAGCGCGCCGGCCTGACCGTAGTTGCTCGCGATGATGACGGCGCCCGCTCGGTCGGCGGGGGACAGCGTGTCGACCACTCGGCGGATCTGATCGACGTAGGTCGGCCAGCCGATCTGGTCCCGGACGGTCTGGTTGATGCCAGGGATCGGGGTGGACCCGACCACGCCGACCGGCAGCAGCGGCAGTGAGATGACCGCGCAGACAAGGGAATTGGCCACCAGGGCGATGACGAGCAGTACTCGCCGAGGTCTGAGGTTGCGCCCCATCCAGTCAGCCGTCGGGATCGCACCGATGCCGTAGACCACCGCGAGCAGGCCGAGCGGGTAGTAGACCTGCGCGCCGCCGATCACCGTGAACACGACGAGCACCGGCAGGGCGATCGCCAGCGAGCGCACCGGTTTCCAGGCCGGTCGGCGCAGCAACGCCACGACGCCGGCCACCCAGATCGGCACCAGTGGCGGCCCGAGCAGCAGCGCCAGGAACGGGACCGCCATGACGCGGACGTCACCGGAGTTGTTGTCCGACAGGGCCGCGCCCATCGCTAGCTGCGGCCAATCGTGGGTGGCCTGATAGATCAGATTCGGCACCGCGATCAGCACGGCCAGCATGACGCCGGCCCACAGATAACTGGAACGGAACACCCGGCGCGGCCCGACGGCGAGGATCCCGATCAGTAGCGCCGCGATCAGGTAGGCGATCAGCAACTTGTTGTAGGTGGACACCCCGATGAGGGCTCCGGCCGCCAGCCACCAACGCGGCTGGTCGCGCAGCAGTGCCCGGATGATGAACAGGGTGGTGAGCGGCCAGATCATCAGGTCGATCGACGCAGTGAGCAGGACATGTCCCATGGTCAACGGCAGCGCCCCGAAGGCGTACCCCCAAGCCGAGATTGTCTGCGCTGCAACACCTCCACCGAGCTCGCGGGTGATGATCGCGATCACCAGTACCGAGCCCATCAGGCACAGCGTCGCGGGGATCCGGAGCGCCCAGACCTCGTCGGCGATCAGGTGGCTCGTCAGCCGGCCCAGCCATGGCGTGAACGGTGGCTGGTCCACGTAGTTCCACGCCGGTTTCAGCATCCGGAAATACAACTCGTCGCGGTGATAGCCGTAGCGGGAGCTCAGCGCCGTCAACACGACGCCGATCAGTGCGACGGCACTCCAGACCGGGAGGTGGGCAAGTGCAGGGCGCGCCGGCACTCCGGCACGGACGGCTGGTGCCGGGCTGCTCACCGCCCGACGGTACAACGTCGGCCACCGGATCAAGGCACTTTGCGCCGACTCACAGGCCCGGCGACCGCCGACGCGTCGATGGGCCAGCAAGAGGGCTGCGGGTTCGGCAATCGGCCGCTGCGAGATCGAATCTGGGTAGCATGACGACCCAGTGAGAAGCGGGTCGTCGGCTGCTGGCCGGGCTGGCTGCGGCGGAGTATGCGAGCCGGCCCGGTCAGGTCTCGCACAGAGAGGATCTGAACCGTTGTCGCGTCGCACCGGGGAACAAACTCGCGCTCTGCTCATCGACACCGGTATGGAGATGCTGATGGATCGCGGCATCTCCGCTGGGGTGTCACATATCCGGCTGCAGGAGGTGGTGCGCCGGGCCGGCCTGACGACTGGCGCCGCCTACCGGCTGTGGGCGGACCAGGACGAATACCACCACGACCTTGCGGTGGCCGTCGCCCGCTGGCGGCAGGATCGCCCGATCACCGCCACCTGGGGTGCGATCGGCGAATTGCTGGAGGGCGGAACACCAATGGACGAGGTGATCCGGCTGGCGGCGGCCGCCCACGTGAAGAGCCTCGGCGGTCGGGACGGGAAAGGTTCACGGTCGTCCCGACTGTTCCTGATAGCCCTCGCCCTCCGCGCCACCGCCCAGACCTGGACGGATCTCAAACTCGCCAGCACCGACCGACATTGGGAATCGGTCAGTGAGTTTGCCGGCCTGTACCGCAAGATGATGGACGCCTACGGCTACCGGATGCGAACCCCCTTCACCGTCGAGGATTTCACTGTTGCGATGGCGGCGCTGGGCGAGGGATTCGCGTTGCACGCGATCGAAGGCCTTGACCATCGCGACCTGACCGTGACAGCTGACCAAGAAGGGCCGGAAGGTACCTGGACCCTCTTTGGGATCTGCGCGCGGGCCCTGGTCAATGAATTCATGACACCGATAACCGACGGCTGAGCGGACGGCCGCCCGGGGTGTCGCGAGAGCCAAAGCCGCTGCGCGGGAAACGGCCTGCGGCCGGATGCGTCACCCCTCGGGGACGCATCCGGCCGGCACGGTCTGACAAGCTGAGCGACTCGTTCAGGAGAAGACGGTCTTTACTCGGACCACTGCCCAGTACACCTTCGCGGTGTTGAGGCACGGGTAACGCCGCGGGTCGAAGAAGCCATAGGTGTATTTGCACTCGCGATACATGTTGTTCAACAGGTCGGCGTCACAAGAGCTGCGGGCCTTCTGCCGGTACTGGATGCACATGTCGTGCCGTGCACACGGGCCCCGGAAGTCGGCGTTCTTGCCGGGCGCGGGGAAGGAGTCAGGCGACTTGGTGCAGTAGTCATGCAGCGTCGGGTGGCTTCTTGTGTTCGGGTTGTAGTAATAGTTCGACGGAATGGTGACGTGTCCGGATGACGTGGCAGCAACCGTCATCACCATCGGCGTCAAGGTCTGCGGCACCGCGCCCGTCGAGGCATTCGCCTGGGTGGCGGCGATGATCGGCAGCGCAAACATGGCCAACAGGGTGGTGATCAGCAACTTCATCGATGCTCTCATGCGATGTCCTTCGTTCCGGAACCACCCGCTGTGGCCTTGTGCCCAGAACCATCCGGCACTCGCGGGCTCGCGTCCAGGAAGATCACTTATTTATGTTCCCGCCCCTGCCCGCTGGGTGCACTGCCCCGTGGCCGCGGCTGCCCCGGCTGCGGCCGCGGATGCGGGAACTCGGCAAGCTCGCCGATGCCAGCGCCCCCCGCATTGACGATTACCACTACGGCGCAGCCGTTGTGGCGCAACGACATCGCCCTGTCGCCGGCGGCCGCGGTTGCTAGCCCGGTGTCAGAATAAGGGGATGACGCCCTGGGTGTTGCACGTCGACATGGACCAGTTCCTAGCGGCGGTAGAGATCCTGCGTCACCCGGAGCTGGCCGGCCTCCCGGTGGTGGTCGGCGGGAAGGGTGACCCGACTGAGCGGGCCGTGGTGTCGACGGCGTCGTACGAGGCGCGGGCGTTCGGCGTGCATTCCGGAATGCCACTCAAGCTTGCTGCCCGCAAGTGCCCGGACGCGGTCTTCCTGCCGGTGGATTTCCCGGTCTACGAAGCCGCGTCGGCCACGGTGATGAGCACGCTCAAGACCTTCCCCGGCACCGTCGTGGAACTGCTCGGCTGGGACGAGGCGTTCGTCGGCATCGAGGGCAACGACCCGGAGGCCACGGCGCGCCAACTGCAGGCCGCGGTACTGGAGGCGACCGGACTGCACTGCTCGATCGGCGTCGGCGACACCAAGGTCCGGGCAAAGATCGCCACCGAGTTCGGCAAACCGCGCGGGGTCTACCGGCTCACCTCGGACAACTGGATGGAGGTGATGGGAGAGCGTCCCACCTCGGCGTTGTGGGGCGTCGGCAATCGGATCGCCCAGCGCCTGGCCGGCCTGGGCCTCACCACCGTGCGGGAGCTCGCCAGCTCCCCCGATGCGCCGCTGGCTGCCGAATTCGGGCCGAACACCGGGCCGCACATCGGCCGCCTGGGCCGCGGTGAGAGCAACGCCGTCGTCGACGACACCCCCTGGATAGCCAGGGCACACGGCCGCGAAATGACCTACCAACGAAACCTGGAGAGCCAGGACGAGATCGCATCGGCGATTCGGGACCTGGCGGACCAGGTGGCCGACGACATCCGCGCCGAGGGCCGGGCGGCTACCCGGGTGAACCTGAAGGTCCGGTTCGCGCCGTTCTTCACGGTCAGCCGGATGCGCAAGCTCGCCGAGCCGACGTTCGATCCCGCGGTGCTGGCCGGGACAGCGATGGACCTGTTGCGCGCGCTGGCCGACGACCGACCGATCCGGTTGCTCGGCGTGCGCGCGGAAATGGTGCCGCCGGCCGGTGGGTACGACCCACCACGCACGCACGGGCGACGTGGTGGACCCTGACGCTTCGGGTAAGGCCGTACTGCTCTTTTGAAGAGGGCGTACAACGCGCCGGCTGTCCCATGCTCGAAGACGGCCGAAGGCAGCAGGTGCCGGCATTCGTCATCCATCGAACTCACCCCAGAGCCATGGTGCCCGACGAACATCGCGGCACGCTCGCGAGCGCTCCAGCGGGTTCGGCAGCTGATTGAGTGTCGTGCATGACGGACATGCAGGTGCTGGGCGTGGACGGATGCAAGAAGGGTTGGGTCGGCGTGAGTCCCGGGCCCACGATGAGGGCACATTATGGTCGCACCATCGGCGAGTTGCTGAACGCGGTATCTGCTTTTGGGCCGAGCGCCGAGATCGTGGCGATCGACATTCCGATCGGACTTCCGGACAACACGAACAGGCAGGCTGACGTGCTGGTTCGCCCCATGCTCGGTCCCCGACGCTCGTCGCTGTTCTTCACGGCGACGCGCCGCGCACTGGATGAGGACACCTACCAGCGGAGCAACCAGATCAATCGTGAGCTCACCGGCGGAAGGATATCTAGGCAGTCGTATGGTCTTCGCGCGAAGATCCTCGAGATCGACCGGTGGGCGCGATCCGACGGGCGGACGTTGATCGAGGTGCATCCGGAGCTGTGCTTCAAAGTGATTTCCGGGGCGCCGATGAGCCTTGGCAAGGCGACCTGGGCCTGATCACGGCAGCGTCGCGAAGCTCTCCTACGAACGCGACTCCTGCCAGGGATGGGACCTCACCAGCATCGACACGTGGCTCCCGAGAGATCAGACGACGAGCTGACAGTGACATCAACAGCCAGAACGGATGTCGGACACCGCGGCGGACCGGTGCCAGCGGTTCCGTGGAACCCATCAGTAAGGGCTGTGGTCCATGCCGAGTCATCGAATGGTGGCCAGATGAGATTCTCGATACACGTTGACGCCGGCCATCTTGTACGCCGCGCTGGCCACCCGGGAGGCGGGTTGTCGTACCGGAACGGGATCCAGCTCGATGAGAAGGCGCTGATCGCGGAGCTGGTGGCGATGGTATCGGCCGATTGCCGCGCCGACCCACTTCGCCTGTTGTGGTGCGACGCGGCGAAGGACGGCAGGCCGGGGCACGGACATGGTCGCATCGGCCTTGCGGGCCGAGGGTGTCCGTCTGCGAGGATTTAGAAGGGGTTACAGCGCGTCACCGGTGAGAACCCAGACACGCTTAAGCGGCACTTTCGCGCGGATGTCTTCGGGCAGGGCGTCGTAGTGGGCTAGGACGGAGTCCACGACCTGCGATTCCTCCCAGAGTTGTACCCGCATCTTCTGCTGCCGGATCTGATCGTGAGCTGGCTTCGAAAGCCCTCCCCAGGCGACAAGTAGGCCTTGCGTGGCGCCGTGTTGCGCCATCGCCCCGTGGAGCTGTTGCACGACGGGTGCGCCGACCTGGCCGCCGGATTTGACCTGAACCAGGACCAGAGGATCGTCCATGCCCAGGATGCCGCGCCCGGCGATGATGTCGATGCCGCCGTCGGGTCCGGGTGGCGACTGGCGGCACACGAAACCATCGACGGTGAGCAACGCGGTAATCAGTGTGGCCAGGCCGTGTCCGGCGAACTCCTCGGCGATCTTCGCGCTGATCTGGATTTGTGCGGTCTCCTCGACGTCGGGGACCATCTCGGGTTCGTCCACCGAGTTGTCAGGTTCTGGGTCAGACGGCGCCGGTGATGTCTTGTGGCCACGGAGTGAGGGGATCTGACCCGGATCGACATTGGTTGCCAGGATCGCTTCGAGCCGGGCGACGGCGTTGTTCTTGGAGGGTGCGAACACTGTAAGTGCGCTTCCGAGGGTGAACAGCAGATCCTGCTTGACGTTGCTGCGAGGCACGTCGGTGCGTTGCCAATCCACCGGGATGACATGTCGGAGGCTCGGGTCAGGTTCGTCAGCGTGGTACTCGTATCCGCCGGTAACGCGGCCCAACGCAACCTGTTTCGTGGTTTTCAACGGCAACGCCATCAGGTCTCCGACCAGCACCCTGCTCCGCAGTGCCCAGAGCTGGCCGGCGTAGTTGGCGACAGCGCCTTCCTTGACGTTGCGGATAGTGCTGCGTACCAGCTCGAGCAGCGCCTCGCGCGACTCGTAGGGCCGAAGGTCCGGGACATCTGCCCACCCGGTGCCGGCGAAACCGTTGGCGATCGACCACTGCTCACGTTCGCCGTGCTTACCGGAACGCACCACCCATGCTGCAGCCATCCGCCCGCCTTCCACTCACACGATGACTTCACGGGTCTGTGACCCGATGCGGGAATCTGACCCTCCCTATTGAGATGTTAGGTCGCTCGGAAGGTCAACGCGCCGACAGTTCCACATGCGCACCGAGAATCCTGGGCTGCAGGCATTGGGCACCGAACCAGAGTTCCGCGAGGAAGTCGCGCCCTCGGCGGGGTGGGGTCGGCTGGCGCGGCTGCAGAACGACGACCATCTGCGGGCGGTGGGCCGGCCGATCCTGTACCGCTGGTGGACCGGCGGGGCCAGCATCCGTCGGCTCCTCGGTGACTTCCAGGAGGGATGGCACGGTGCTGGCTCCTGACGATCGTCAGCTTCGGATCAAACGACGGTCGGCACAGAAGGGTCTGCCCAGGGTTCGGTTGACTCTGTTGTTCAGGCCGCGGTTGCGGTCTGATGCAGTGTTTCGTATTCGATCGGGCTGAGCTTGCCGAGGGTGTCTGGGCGCCGTCGGCGGTGGTAGGTCCTTCGATCCAGGTGACGATGGCCAGGCATAGTTCGAGCCGGTTGGGCCAGCGGCGACGGTTCAGGACGTTCTTCTGGAGCAGGCTGAAGAAGGACTCCATGGCGGCGTTGTCGGCGCACGCCCCGACGCGACCCATTGATCCGTGCAGGCCGTGAGAGCGGAGAGCTTGGACGTAGGCGTGTGAGCGGAATTGGCTGCCGCGGTCGGAGTGGACCACGGTGCCGGCCGGTCGGCGGAGCGCGACAGCGTTGTGGAGGGCGTCCACGGCGCGTTGCGATGTCATGCGATCGGCGATGGAATAGCCGACGATCCGGTTACTGCAGGCATCCTTGACAGCGCACAGGTACAGCTTGCTTTCGGCGGTGGGGTGTTCGGTGATGTCGGTGAGCCACAACAGGTTTGGTCGCCTGGAGCGGAACTGGCGGGTGACCAGGTCATCGTGGACCGGTGGTCCAGGTAGACGGCTCAGGTCCCGCTTTCGCGCGTGCACGGCCACAATCGCTGCTGAGTGCAAAGCCGGTTGACCCGGTTACGGCTGGCGGACAAGCCGCCCCGGGCGAGTTCGTCGGTGATGAACCGATAGCCGAATTCCGGGTCGTCGTGGTGGATGTCGACCGCCGCGTTGAGCAGGTGCGCATCGGCCCAGTCCCGGTCGGTCACCGGGCACGCCCGCCATGCGAAGTAGGCCAGTTTCGAGAAACCGAGCACCCGACAGGTCACCGCGACGGGCCGAGCCGAGTGTTTCACGACGTGCGATAGCCGATGGCTGCGGCGACCAGCACCACCAACCGGTACACACTGGGGTCATTCAACGGCAGGTTCAGCTCCGGGGTTGACGGAAACGAGGCGGCCGCGGCAGGGCCGAGCACCGCGATAGGTTGGCCGGTCATGGTTGACGGAACCCACAGCCCGTCCAGGTCCGGCCAATGCTCGAAGATCTGATTGGACCAGTTCCGGCAGGTAGATTTTGGGGCCGCATGCAGCGCGTAGGCGGCACCGTTGCGGATCGGCCAGGTTCCCGTCAGGTCCAGTAGCCGCAGCGCTCGTGTTGGCTGCCAGATGATCAGGTGCGGCCGGCCGGCGTTCACATCGACGATGCGGCCAGTTTGGAACACCTCAGCGAGTCCGGAGATGATCGACGGTGCGGCGTAGCCCACTGCGTACGAGGGATGTTCCTGCACTGGTGGCGGGTGCGGATCCCACCGCGTGTTCGGCAGTGGACCGAAGTGACGAAGATGATTCCACGCCAACGTGTATCGCCCAGCGGTGCGCGCGATGCGGGCCAGGCGTGGTCGTATTCGCAGTACGTCGGCCGGTGTTCGCTGCAGTGGCTCCGCTGGGCGGCGAGGGACTTTGCCCGCTACCACCGTTCAAGGCCCTCCAGCAGCGAGACCACGCGGTCCGGGCGACCGCCGCTGGCCAACCACTGGACCGGACTGGTGTCGTTGAGCCACTCGTCAGGAGTGGTCATCACCGCAGCGACGGTGTTCGGCGAAAGCCCGTCGGGTATTGCCCCGGCGATCTCGGCAAAGCCGGGCAGCTGCTTGCCGTCCAGGAACTGCCAGCTGGGGAACCTGCGCTGGCCGTCGACGATTACCGCGTAGAGCCGGCCGGCAGTAGCAGCACGCGTGACGGTGCTCGCGTTGACACCCAGCAGCTCTGCCACTTCGGCATAGCCCAGGGAGGACGCCAGCATCTCGGTGACCGCGGCGACCGCATTTTCACGGTGTACCCGACCCTGCGATGCGGGGTCCGCCAGGTCGGCGATCAGCGTTGCCTGGTCCTTCTCCGAGAGCCCGGACATCGAGACGAGTAGGTCGCGCTGGTGGGCGGGCAGCGTGGTGGCCGCCGGGTCGGGCAGCGTCGACAGGGTGTCGCGCAGGATGCGCGCGACGTCGTCCTCGGTCATCCCCCGGCCGAAGTCAGCAAGGACCTTGCCGATGCTCGGTGCGTTGGTCATGCGTTCATTATGCTGCATATGCGCGCACATGGCCGACGCAAGTGTGCACTGAATGGTGGATCGATGCAAGCCTTCGCGCCTGCGATCTCATGGGTTGAGTTGATGTCCCCTGCGAGCCTTCGTGACCAGTGCCAGGGTGGTCGCATGCGAAAAGATGCCAAGGACGCGACGACGTCGGGCCACACCTTCGTGGCGCATGGTCGGTTGGAATCGATGATCACCGACGCGGTGATCGTTCCGACCGACTTGAATTTCAATCTGGAGCCCTACTGGGTGCCACTTCTGGGCGTAGATGGCCAACGCCTGAGACCACTGACGTGGCCGAACCAGGGCTGGGGACGTGCCTCAGGTCAGACGGCCGCGCACACCGACATCTGGTTCCTAGATGTCGATGTGACCGCCGAGGAGAATCCCGTCGACGTGCTGATGAGGAGACTGACCAACCTGCTGGAGGCCGTCCACTCCAGTCGCGCCACCGGCGCCGCGTCGACGGAGAAGCGCGGACGGGTCTTGCCGCTGATCGCCATGCCCCTGATCGGTACCCGAGCGGGAGGGCTCGGATCACAGACCGGAACGGTCGTCGAGCGGCTCCTTCTCACGGCAAGGAAGTTCACCGATCGCAACCCGGTGGATGTCGTCATCGTCGGCGTCCGACCGGCTGCGGTCGCCGCCCTGCAGCAGACACGCAGGCGGATGGATGGATTCTTCGAGGAGCTACCGCAGAAGCTATTGACCACAGCGCAGGAACTGGGTCGCAAGGCCGCCGAGGGAAACCTCGCGCTACTCCTCGGAGCCGGCGTGAGTATCCCCGCCGGCCTGCCGTCGTGGTCGGGGTTGATCGAGCGACTCAGGACGAAGGCCCGGGCAATCGGTGCCAGTGATGGCGCGGTGACCGGAGACAGGTTCGACAGACTGTCTGCTCTCGATCAGGCAAGCCTGCTGGAGAAGATCCTGGGCAAACACTTCGCTGACGATGTGGTGATGGCAATCGGCAGACCACCTGCACCGGCACTGGCGCATGTGCTGCTTGCCGGGCTGAAGTGCATGGAGGTAGTGACGACGAACTACGACGACTGCTATGAGCTTGCTGTCAACTCTCAGTCGCCGGCGTCCGATGTCCGGATGCCCCTTGGAAGTTCGTCGACCGGCACGGGCCGAATCCCAAACATTGCAGTTCTCCCCTGGGAAGCACCCCGTCCCGACAAGCCATGGATCCTTAAGTTGCACGGCGACGTGCATGATCGTGAGTCCATCGTGTTGACCCGCGGCCAGTTCGTCGGGTACGACTCGACATGGCGGCCGGCCGGGTCGTTGTTCCAGAGCGTCTTGCTCCGTCGTCACTTACTGGTGGTCGGTGCGTCGCTGACGGACGACAATGTGCTGCGCCTGACCCACGAAGTTTCGGCATTCCGTAGCAAGCACAAGGTCGCGAGCCTGTTAGGTGTGGTCCTTAGTCTTGGCCCGGATCCGGCACGGGCGAGGCTCTGGAGCGACAACCTCGACTGGGTGGGAATCGACGGCGGCGATCAGGAGAATCAGGCTCGGATTCTCGAAGTGATGTTGGATGCTGTCGCAATGTACGCGGCCAGGGATCATTCCTACTTACTCGATCTGGATTTCGGGGGCCTGCTCAGAGAGAAGGACAGGGAATCTGTTGACGACGTGCGCGAATTGGCAGGGAATCTGATGAAGAAGCATCAGGGCGAGCCACAGTGGGAGAGCGTGTTGACAGCACTGGCTGATTGGGGCTTCAGAGAAGCGCCCGAGTGAAGCGGCAATCACCGTCGCGTGAATAGTTCCGCGGGGCGACCTCGTAGACCTTCCGGCATGCTGCCGGTGGGTACCAGTCCGTCCTCCACCGAGCGGCGAAATGTGTCACGCTGCAGATCCTTACCGGCGACTGCCTGGTGCACGACCCGCAGCTCACGAAGGGTGAAGGCCCGCCCCAACAATCCAGCCGGATCAGGATAACGCGCGTAGCGACGGCGAAGGTCGTTCACCGCCAGCTCGATGATTTCGCCGTGTCCGAATGGCAGCCGGCCAGGGGTGGCCACCGGCACGACACGGGTGGTGTCTGGAGTGCGGCCCGCGAAGCGGTCGACGGGGCACACATCGACATGGGCGGCCGAGAGCACCCAGCCCCGGTCGTCGCGGTCGGGGTCGTCGAACACATGAAGCTGGCGGGGGTGCATGCCGCTGACGCCGGCCTTGTCGGCCAGGCAGCGGAGAGCGGCGTCGACCAGTCGCTCGCCGGGATGCAGGAAGGTACCCGGCAGAGCCCACCCGCGTCGTTCGCCCCGCACCTGCAGGACGCCGAGCGTCGGCTCGTCCGCGGGCAGCACCGTCAGCAGAGCGACGTCGACGGCCACCGATGGTCGCGGGTAGTCCTCCAGCCGTCGTCCGGAGCTGTCCCGATATGCATGCGTCATACCAGCGCCTTTCCGTTGAGTCCCAGTTTCGGACCTTCGTTGTACCTTGACGATACCAGCAATTAGCGCAACAATGCGCTTAACAAGGGGAGGCTCTGATGACGAAGATGACGATGCCGCAGCTGCACGTGGGACGCGGCCTGCCGTTCGGCCCGAGCGGTGTGGTGACGGTGTTCCCGGTGTGGTCGGCGGCGACGCCGATCCGCGGTCTGGCGACCGGCACCCAGGCCAAGCTCGAGGTCGGTGAACACCCGGAGGGACCACGGGTGGAGATGCTGTCGATCCGCAACCGCGGTTCGCAACCAGCGCTGGTCCTGGAGGGTGAACTGTTCGAGGGTGGTTGGCAGACCCGCGCACTGGTCCGCGATGCGATCCTGCCGGTCGGTGGGCCCTATCCCGTCGACGTGGCGTGTGTGGAACAGCACCGATGGGGCGGCGGGGTCGGTCACCATCGACGCGCTCGCCGGTCCACCGCGCGGGTGCAGATGTCGTTGCGCGCGAACCACTCCGAACGCCAGGCGAGGGTATGGAGCGACGTCGAGCGATACCAGTCGGTGCGACGAGTGCCGACGGCGTCCTTGGCCGATCAGCTTGAGGAAGCGAGCCAGGAACGCGGCACGATGGATCCGCCGATCCGGCCGCTCGCCGGGCAATGCGGCGCGCTGATCGGCATCGGTGGCCAGCCGCTGCTCCTGGAAGTGTTCGGCTCGCCGGCAGCTCTCGCTAGCCATCTGATGCCGTTCGTGGAAACCGCCATGTTCGAGGCACTTTCCGCCGACGTTGGTGAGCCGGTGCCGTCCCGGCGGGCACGGAGAATGCTGGCCCGACTGGATCCTGTGGACCTGTGGGCCGACGACCTCGACGACGGGGGTGTGGCGGTGCGCGCGGACACGTCGCATGCTCAGATCCGGGGCGTGGCATTGGCGGACCGCCGGATCGCCCACCTGAGCATTCTGAACATCAAGCACCCACTCCTGGAGATGACATGACATTGACTACCGCACAACATGATCGAGTGGCCGGCGTACTACTCGGCACCGCGGCCGGCGACGCGCTCGGCGCGCCCTACGAGTTCCAGCCACCGCGTGGACCGGAGCTGGCAGTCGAGATGGTGGGCGGTGGGTCGTTCGGCTGGGAACCCAGCGAATGGACCGACGACACGTCCATGGCCATCGCCATTGCCGAGGTCGCCGCCGCCGGCGCGGACCTTCGTGACCAGGAAGCGCAGAACATCATTGTCTGCCGGTGGGTCGAGTGGGCGAGGACGGCGAAGGACGTCGGCATCCAGACCAGTGACGTACTGGTTGCGATCGATCCGGCGCGACCTGCCGCCTCGGCGCGGGAGTATGCCGCGCAACGGTTCTCCGGCGGCGCCAAGTCGGCCGGCAACGGTTCCCTGATGCGCACCGCGCCAGTCGCGCTTGCCTACCTCGATCAGGAAGGCCGTGCCGGTGACGATGCGACCGTCGAGGCGGCGATCTCGATCAGCGACCTCACCCACGGAGACCCCGATTGCGCCGACGCCTGCGTCCTCTGGTGCCTGGCCATCCGGTATGCGCTGCTCACCGGCGAACTGGACATCCGGCGTGGGCTTGAGTGGATCGCGGCAGATCGGCGCATGCTCTGGTCCACGCGTCTCGATGGGGCGGAACGGTTACGACGACAGGACTTTCCGTCGAACGGCTGGGTGGTCGGTGCGCTGCAGGCAGCGTGGAGCGCCATCTCCGGCACACCGATCCCCGACGATGATCCGGCCGGCCAGATGTTCCGGGCCGACCATCTGCGGCACGCCCTGGATGCGGCAGTCCGCTGCGGCAACGACACCGACACCGTCGCGGCCATCGCCGGCGGCCTGCTCGGTGCGCTGCACGGCGCGTCCGCAGTCCCGGCCGAGTGGCGCCGGAAACTGCACGGCTGGCCAGGAAAGCGCGTGCGGGAACTCGAAGCGGTGACCAGCGCAATCCTTCGCGGAGGACAGTCGGACCCTTTCGACTACCGATACGAGTGGAAGGGCGACCTGAGTGCCCGCGCCGTGCATCCGCTGGACGACGGCGTGCATCTCGGCGCCATCGGTGCTCTGCGGCCGCTCGATGCAACCATCGACGCAGTGGTCTCGTTGTGCCGGGTCGGCGATCGCGACGCCGACGCGATTCCGGTTGGTACCGAACACATTGAGGTGCGGCTCGTCGACCAGGACGGCGCTGACAAGAATCCCAACCTTGGATTCGTGTTGCGCGACACCGTCGAACTGCTTCGCAGCCTGCGAGCCGAGGGCAAGATCGTTCTGCTGCACTGTGTGCAGGCGCAGAGCCGGACGCCCACGGTTGCGGCGCTCTACGGGGCAGCCGTCAGTGACGAGAGCGCGGCGGACGTGTTGTCCCGACTGGAGCTGACACTCCCCGATGTCGGGCCTATCTCGACGTTCAGGACCGTCATCGAAAGCCGAAGGTGACGGCCGAAATCGTCTGTTTCTTGAGTCTGACGCACTCGGCAACTGGCACCCCAACGGGGAGTACTGACCGGCAGACTCTCCTGCCGAACCTGTGGGGCCAGTCGTCTCCATGGTGTTTGCTGTCGGAGCGGACTCGATCGATCGTTAGGTTCAGTCGCCGACTGTTCGAGGAGGACTGATGACCGCAACACCGCCATTGGGGAGTGACGAGATGCCCGCCGGCAGTTCGCACGAGCAGCAGGCAGCAGAAGGGGTGATGCTGGCGGTGCTCGGGGATCGAGTCGGCGTGCGGCTGATGCCACGGCGGTTCGAGCATCTCTCTGGTGCCTCGGTCAACGTCGATGGTGCAGATGTGGATCTCACAGCGCTCGTCGAGTGTTGGGCACACCAAGGTCCGGCCAAGGGGGCGCAGAAGCTCAAGCTCGTCAACGATGCCGTCAAACTTCATTGGATCGCACAGAGCCTGCCGACAAAGGCTCGGCGCCTCATTCTCTGCGTCTCCGACGAGGCGGCGGTTCGTCATCTGCGCGGAAAGTCGTGGCAGGGCCAGGCGATCGCGGCCCTCGGGGTAGAGATCGAGGTCACTGCGCTTCCGCCGGAGATGGTTCATGAACTCATCGCCGCCCAGGCGCGACAGTTTCGCTGAACGCTGCAGCAGCGATTCAAGCCGTGTCGTGACCCGATCGGGCGAAACCTGACGAGAGGGACCAGAATCCCTTGCCCCGGAACCAGTTGATGCTTCACCATCACGATCAATCCCTTGGGGGGCATCGGATGGCGGACGATCAACTGAAGAACCTGGTTCTGAAGCGCGCGGAGGACGACGAAGCGCTGAGTGACGACGCCAAGCTCGTCGTGATGGCTGCGCTGGAATCCGACGACGACCTTGCGGAGGTGCTGGCCTCCGGGGAGACAGCGGTCGAGCGGGTGACACAACTCAATGCACGCCTCGACGAGTCCGCGATGCCGGCCGGTGCGTACCTCCGGTCGATATCGGTGCAGGGTTTCCGGGGCATTGGCGCCAAGGTCAAGGTGGACATCCCGCCCGGGCCTGGGCTGATCGTGATCGCCGGCCGCAACGGATCCGGCAAGTCCTCGATCGCAGAGGCTTTGGAGCTTGCCCTCACCGGAGTCAACTCGCGCTGGACCGACAAGGCGACGGTATGGACCAGGAGCTGGCGCAATCTGCACGCAGACGTGCCGGCCGAGGTGCGCATCGGGATCACCGAAGAGGGATCGGGCGTCACCACGCTCGGCGTGGACTGGCCGGCGGGTGACGTGCCGGTCGCGGAGCACACGACCTGGGTTCAACGGGAGGGCAAGAAGCAGGAACCGCCGAGTGTTCTCGGCTGGTCTGCCGCGCTCGATCTGTACCGCCCGCTGCTCAGCTACGACGAGCTGGGCACCATTCTGGAGGGGCGCCCGGTCGACTTCTACGACCAGCTGTTCAAGCTCCTTGGGCTCGAGCAGCTGACGTCCGCGATCGCCCGGCTCGACGCCGAGGTAGGTCGACTCAAGGAGCCGGCGGCCGCGTTGTCGAAGGCGAAAGCCGCCGCGAAATTGGTGCTGACCGGCATCGACGATCCACGCGCGGCACCGGCGATCCAGGAGGTCGGACGCCACTGGCCCCCGATCGAGGCGGTGCGGGGGTATGTGTCCGGAGCGGACGCCGACGCCGTGCCGCGGGCCTGGCGGCAGGCGGAGATGCTCGGCTCGTACACCGCCGACGGTCTGACCGATCGCCTGGTCGAGCTGCGGGCGGCCGCAGCGGCCGAGTCGGCGGAGCGGGAGAGGGCCGACGCGCTGGTGGCCGACCGCGTCGCTTTGCTCGAGCGGGCCCTGGATTTCCATGACCGTCACGGCAACACCGCCTGTCCGGTGTGCTCGACGGGCACCCTCGACGAGGCCTGGGTCACCACCAGCCACGAGGTGATCGAAGCGGGGCGGGCGTCCACGGCAGCGCTGGCTGGCGCCCGCGGGCGTCTGGCGGCGGCCCGAGCCGCAGTGCGCAGGATTGTGACGGACGTGCCACCGGTGGTTCACCACGATGCGCTGACCACCGCCGCTGCCGCCGGGGAAGCGGAGCGGGCATGGCAAGCCGTCCCGGCGGACGGCGACCTTGCCCTCGCCGATCACGTCGAGCTGGCCTTTCCGAAACTCCAGCAGGCCTATCAGCAGGTTGCCGATGAGGCGGCCCGGCTGATCCGCGACCGCTCGGATGCCTGGGCCCCGGCGGTCGAGGTGCTGGTCGAATGGCTCCGCGCAGCCGAGGCATTCATCGCCACCGATGCAGCCCGGGACATTGCCCTCGTCGCCCAGAAATGGCTGAAGGACAACGCCCATCAGCTGCGCAACGAACGACTCGCGCCGTTGGCGGACCGGTCGCGGGAGATCTGGGCGGCCCTCCGGCAGGAGAGCAACGTCGAACTCAGCGCGATCCGATTAGACGGCCAGGGCAATCACCGAAGGGTGCTGCTGGAGGCGTCCGTGGACGGCGCCGCGACCGAGGCGTTCGGGGTGATGAGTCAAGGCGAACTGCACGCGTTGGCCCTGGCGATCTTCCTGCCGCGCGCCACGGTCGCCGACAGTCCGTTCCGCTTCATCGTTCTCGACGATCCGATCCAGGCGATGGATCCGTCGAAGATCGAGGGCTTCCTCGATGTGATGACGCAGATCGCGAAGGAGCGGCAGGTGATCATCCTGACGCACGACAATCGGCTGCCGGAGGCGATTCGGCGGAGCTCGACGAATGCCCGCATCGTGGAGGTCACCAGATCGGCGAATTCGACAGTGTCGGTGGTCGAGTCGGCGCGGCCGGCCCTGCGGATGCTCGCTGATGCGGTGGCCATCGCGAAGGACATGGCAGTTCCTCTGGAGATCCGGGGGAGGGCGGTACCGGCATTGTGTCGTGAGGCGGTCGAATCAACGGCCTGGGAGGTGTTCTCGGCCCGCGCGTTGGCTCAGGGTCGGCCCCTGCTTCGCGTCGAGGAACTGTGGGAGGAAGCGACGACCACCAGGCAACGGATCGCGTTGGCGTTGCACCTTGATCCCAAGGCCGACATCGGCGGGTGGACGAACGGTAGTCGGGCGCGGAGTCGGATGATGAAGGTCGTCACCGCCCACGTCCATGACGGGACCACCGATCCGCTGGGGGATTTCGACGCCACCAAGGTCGCCGTCAGCGAGCTCCGGAAGGTCGCCCCGTGACGAACCCGGGCCGACTTCTCGAACTTGCCGACACCATCCTTGACGGGACAGTTGGCCTCGGAGTGCGTGGGCCCCGGACTGCTGCGGTCCTGACGCGCTCGGCGTTCGAGATGTGGCTCGATGCTGTGAGTGCTCCGTGGGTTCCTGACTTCGGTCATGGTCCCTCGACCAGATCCAAACTCGTCGTCCTGCGCGCCCTGCACGGCGCCGGCAAGGGAGACCCGGCCGAGCAAGTGTGGCAGCGGCTCAGCAGAGCGTGCCATCACCACGCCTACGACCTGCAGCCTTCGGCGGGGGAGATCCGACGGCTGGTAATGCTGACCCGCGGGCTTGTCGCGCCGTGACGTCGACCTCTCACGCATGATGGGCGACTGTCACTGGTCGATGCCACACTGTGCGGAATTATCGTTCAAAGGGGAACACCATGAAGCAGACGGCAACCGAGTACTTCAACACGTTCCGAACTGCGACCGACGCGGCCGCCGACGACAGATACACGTCGTTCGACTACTGCTTCAACCACTTCCAGTCGCTGCGCGAAGCGGGCGAACTCGATCGGCTCCGTTCTGGTGACGGCCTGCAGACGGGTTGCATGCAGCTGGGGTTCTACCTGGCGAGCTGGGGGATGTATCGGGGATCCAGCAAGCTGCTGGGCAAGAGCGCGCGGTATCTGATGCCGATGGTCCAGGCAGTCGCGGACGCCGAACCCGAGCTGTGGACCATCGACGTCGACAGCTATACCGACGAGAACCTCGCCCGCCTGATTGACTTCCGAGGCAAGGTGCGGAAATCGTTCGATCACCAGATCTCCGCGACGCTGATCACCAAGATCATGCTGGGTGTGTTCGGCAACGTTCCGGCACTCGACTCGTACTTCTACCGGGCCACCCGCAAGAACTCCTTCGACGAGTCGAGCCTGCGGTGGGTCAAGTCCTTCTACGATGCGCACCGAGCAGAAGTGGACGAGTTGCGCCCGATGACGCTGGACTTCGAAACCGGTGAGTTGACCGAGCGTCGCTACACCCGCGCCAAAGTCATTGACATGATTGGATTCTCGGCGGGGTGGCACAAGGAACGGATCGACGGCTGATCCTTCCGGCCGATCGCAGCCCGCATCAGAGTGCCATGTGAAGAGCCGGCCCAGGTAAAGGAGAGGGTGATGTCTGAAATATCGAGAACGCCCGATCTGGTGGATCACTCGGTCGCTGCGTGCACGGAAGACGGCGCATGGCGATCCGGTTGGCTCGGAGTTCTGTGGGAGGACGAGAACTACGGGTACGCAGACGTTCAGGTCACCGCGAGTGCGGGTGCGGAGATCGTCTTCACCGTGTTCTGGGAGGACGGTCTTCGACCGATGTACCGGATCGATGTCAGTCCGGACGGTCAAGAGATGTCTGTTCTGAAGAACTACGACGGATGGCTGGACGAGATTGGACTCATCTCGTACGACGACGACGGCAATCCCCTCGACCAGGACGGCGAGCCGGTGGATCCCGACGATGTCGATCCGTTCCAGGTCGTGAACACCGCGGTTGCCTCCGACGAGGATGCGGTGCTGATCGCTGAGCTGATGCAGGGACCGCCGTTCGCGGTGGAGGAGATCTTCACCCGGGTGATGGCTGTGGTGGGGAATCTGACGGCCTACACCGATCGCTGGCCCCACCGCTACCTCCGGAACTCGACTGCTGAGGACGTGCCCGGCCGGAGTAATCTCTGGCGCCCGGTCGATATCGGCAACAGTGCAACGAGTTTCCCGATCAAGGACGAAGACGCTGGTCCAGTGGTGCGACGGGTTGGTGCAGATGACTGGCACGGTTTCCACTTGGTCGAGGAGAAGATCTCTGCGCTTGTTGACGACCTGGGCCATGTGCGATCCCCACCGCTGTCCGCCGAGGGGTTGAAGGCCTCCTACGTCGGCAAACCAATGTCCATCGACGACCTCCCTGACCCTGTTCAGGATTCGTGGTACCGGATCTGGAACAAGGCCCACGTCACTTATCGGCCCATGATGAGTTGATGACAGGTGCCGACGGTCATCTGCTCCTTGGTCGGCGCGGAGTCGACGGGCGGATGCGTTCGGCCGAAGACTGCACTGCGGTGTACGGACGCCCGTTATCACACGGCGACGACCTTGCCCGGATAGGCCCGTCGGGTCACCCCGCCTTGCCCTGCGATCTGCGGCCGGTGCGATGTGTCGCCGGCTCTGAAGTCGTGAGTCAGTTGCAGTGGGCGCCGTTGCCTGGCCTCGGGACTGCAGTGACGGGACGCAGCTTCGGACCCCACCGAAGTTGTGTGCCCGGTCAGGATGCCTCCTGACGTCCCTCCGGGAACGGCACCTGCCCGCCGTACACGGTGGCGACCAACACGCCGATGTCGTTGGCGATGCCGGCGACCGTCCGCCCTGAGTACTCCAGGATGCGCTGGTCCATCCCCGGGAACAGCGCCGTCTGACGAACCACGACGGCGCCTCGACTCCACGAGACGTGAGCGGTCCGCGAATGCAGGGTGATGTCGTTCAGTTCGGTCAGCAATCGCGCCGTCCGCTTCACCCCGGTGGCCGCTAGCGCGGTCGCCCGCACCGCGGTCGGCTGCCCCGGGATGACGCTGATGTAGCAGGCTGCGCTACCCGCGCGGTACTGGTAGTCGCCGTCGGAATCGGCTACCACTTCCTCGACCTCCCACAGGTCGGCGAGCCAGCGCTCGACCTGCTCACGTGCGCGATGGATGTCCGTCATGGTCGTCTCCTCTCCGGGTACCCCCACCCGGCTCTCGACGGAGGCGACTGTCGCCCCGTCACTCTGGAGGGGGTGCGAGCCCCTCGATCCTTGCCTTCTCCTGGAGAACTTCGGGTTGGCCACAGGTCACCCATGGCTCCTCCACACCGTCACGTCCGTCGACCGGCGCACCGGATACCCGGCTCCCCGCAGCGCTCTGCCCATGGCCACGGCGCCCGCCGGATTCGAGGTGTGGATGACGATCTCGTCGATTAGGTACCTCCCGACGGCAGTCGCTGCGCGGACCATTTCGTCGACCACCGGCATCACGGTGAAGGCGCGTCCCGTGCGTCGGTCACTGCCGAGGTCGTGGTCGAGCCAAAGTTCGTCGATTGCCAGTGACCGCATAGCACGCAAAAGGGCCAGACCGTCCGGGGCGGTCCGGGCGATTCGACAGGAGCGACCGTCCTTGAATGATCTGATGTCGTCGATCAGGACGACGAGGCGACGGTCCTGCGCGAGTTGGCGGTCGTCCAGCCCGCGTCCGGTCCCCATGTCGGTGATCACCGCCGACATGGTCGGCGGCGGCCAATCATTTCTCGGCAGCGGACCGGGGTATGGCACATCAGAGTCGGTCGCGACGTTGATGAACCCGATCGGCAGTCGCAGTAGCGTGCCGGCGATGCACGTCGGCTCACCGGGCGACAGCTCAGCCCCGAGCTCTTCGTGGTGCCAACAACGGACCGGTTCGTCGAAACCCGTTACGTGGACGTCGAAGTAGCAGCCGTCGATGGTCCCGACGAAGGCGTCGCGCCAGGCGCCCGGCTGCCGCGACATGACGTTGAGTTGGGTGGGCAGCAGGAGATGGCCGTGACTCCATCGTCGACACGGCCGGCCGTCACAGGGTGATGACAGTGACATGGGGATCCTCGCCGGACGGTGCGTCCGATCACTTGCGGACGACCGTCGTCCGCCGGCTCTTCCCCTGGGGCACCGTACGAGGTGTGCGGTTGCCGGAACGACGGGCCAGGTACCCATGATGTCGTCCGCTCGGGAGCAATATCAGGATAGCGCGGCACTCTGACAGTTCCCGCCCTACCAGTTCAGTTCGTCGCGATCACCGTCCGGCCGCGGCGGCGAACCCCCGAACCGGCTGCGGAGAATCGGCGCGTACAGATCTGCGACCCGCGCGATCTCATCGATCGAGTAGAGCAGTGTTCCCTGCACCAGCGCCGATCCCCGCAGGCTGATCCGGACGAGTACGGAACCGTCCGACCACAGGAGCGTGCAGGTCGGGGTGTTGAGGGTGAGCGAGGTCAGCTCCTCGTACAACTCGAGGGAACGTGGGACGTCGTGCAACGCGACGGCGGTGATGTGCACGTACTGCGGTGCGCTGGTCGTCACCGAGACACCGAAGTCGGAGGTGGCCACATCGAACCTAAACTCGCCGTCTTCGTCGCGGACCGTCACGTCGTACAGATCGAGGATGCTGCCCAGCCAGTCGCCGATCTGCTCCCGAAAGTCTTGCTCCGTCACGCATTCCTCCTGATGTCGCCCAGCAGATAGGAACTTCTCCTCGGGACTTCGGGTCTACTTCCGAGCGGGGACGGTCACACCCACAGCCGGACGTTCCGGGTGCAGGAACAGCAGCATGGTCGTCACTGTGGCGCCGGTCGCCCGGGACAGCGCGAAGCGGTAGGCGTCCATCTGGCGGCGGTAGTGCTCGACGCGAGAACTGATGCCACCCGACGGGACGGCATCGGTTTTGTAGTCGATGACGGTGAGCGAACCGTCCGGCTCGCGGACGACAAGATCCATGAAGCCTTCGAGGATCCGGCTGTCGTCGGTGGTGGTGCCGACGTACATCTCGCGCCAGTGCTCCTTGCCCGCGGCGTCCCGGACTTCGTCGGAGGCCAGTGCAGAGGCCACCAGATCGCGTACCAGTGCTTCGTTGCCGACCACCCCTTCGGCCAGGGACTGGGAGCGCACCGCCTCGTCCAGGCCGGCTGACGTCGCCAGGTCCACGGTTTGCAGCACGCCGTGCACCGCGCGCCCCATCGCCGAGCCGTATCTGCCCTTCGACCACGGCGGCAGATCGAGACCGCGAGGTCCCTTGGCGCTGCCCGCTTCGGCAGCAGGGTCGAGGGCGATCTCCGGCTCGGTGCCTTCCTGGCCGGAGGCCGAGACCGCCGGCTTCTCCCGGGTGGTCGCCCGGGCGGCAGCCAGGCCCGCCTCGAAGGCGGTGCGGTCGGGGACGGTCACCGTCGCGGCCGGCGGCACTACTGTAGCCATTAGCTCCGATTCGGCGGTGAACGACTCCGCACCCGACAGCACTGCCGGCGCCGCCGCCAGCACCCCAGCAGAGGTTTTGCCGGTCTTGTCTGCCGCGCTCCGATGCAGGGAGACGATCAGATGGTCGCGTGCCCGCGTCGTGGCGACGTAGAGCAGGCGTCGCCGCTCCAGGTCGTCCATCTGCTCGTCCACCGGCAGGGCATTCTGGAAGTCTTCGGTTTGCACGCCCTTCCGCATCCGCAGTGCGAACCCACCGTCCGGTGGCCAGAGCAGCACCACACCCTTCGCACTCCTGGGCCGGGACGTCATGCCTGAGAGAATGACGATCGGAAACTCGAGACCCTTGGCCGCGTGGACCGTCATGATGCGGACAGTGTCGACGTCGGTCTCGGGCAGTACCGCCTCGGCGACCCGGCTCACTTCCTGACCCTGGTGGGCCGCCCAGGCCAGGTACGCCCGCAACCCGCCGTGGGACACCTCGGACCACGCGCGGGCCTGGTCGATGACGAATCGCAGCCGCCGCCACGAGTCCCGGGCGCGCGGTCCGGTCGCCGCGACTTCGAACATCCGCCGGTCGGTGGCGATTCGGCTCAGCAGCTCGCTGGGTGTCGACCATCGTGCCTCGCGCTGTACGGCTCGCAGATAGCGCAGGGCATCGGCCACCTGGCCGTCCGCGTCGGTGGTGTCGGCGAACACGGTGAACGACCGCTTCGTCCCGCCGCCGTTCCAGCGCCACTGCCAGAGGTCGTCGTCTCCACACCCGAATAGCGGTGAGCGCAGGACCGCCACCAGGGCAAGCGCATCGGAGGGATCGGCGACGGCGCGGGCGCACATCAGCAGGTCCCGGATCTCGGCGGCTTGGTAGACCAACGAGCTGGACTCGGCCCGGTACGGCACGCCGGCCCGTTCCAGCGAGTCCTCCAGCATGGGCAGGGAGGTGCGGGCAGGCACCAGCACGGCGATGTCCTCGTGACGTGCCGGCCGCCAGTCGCCGATGCGGTCGTCGTACACCGTCCATCGGTCGGCAATCACCCGCCGGATGATGCCGGCGACGTCCGTTGCTTCGCGGAGGCGCAGTTCGTTGGCCTTTGGTCCGTCCGGGTGGGGGTCGGCGCCGAGAACCGTCACGGCCGGTCCGGTGCCGACGTCGGGACGGAAGGGGGCCAGCGGGACGAACTCCGGTTGGGCCTCCGGCGTTTGGATGATGAGGGAGGAGAACACCCCGTTGACCCAGCCGAGGATTGGAGCCACCGTCCGGAAGTTGGTGGTGAGCGCCGGTCGGTCGTCGAACTGCTGTTGGGCACCGAGGTAAGTGCGGATGCTCGCCCGCCGGAACCGGTAGATGGACTGCTTCGGGTCGCCGACCACGAACAGGGATCCTGGAGGGATGTCGATGTCCTCCCAGTTGTCGGCCACCGCGTCACCACCGCCGCAGATGCGGGCGGCGATCTCGATCTGGATCGGGTCGGTGTCCTGGAACTCGTCGAGCAGCAGATGGCGATACCGAGCACGGAGAGTTGCTCGCACCTCAGGGTTTTCACGGAGCATCGCGCGGGCCAGCACCAGCAGGTCGTGGAACTCCAGGCGACCTTCCCGCTGCCGGAACCGCGCCTCGTCGATCACCCGGACACCCATCCACTGGGCCAGGATCCGTAGAGCCAGATTTTGTGCGGACTCGACCAGTTGTCCGGCCTCCTCGCACAGCGTCTTGCCTTCGCTGGTGACCTCGTCCTTTCGACCGCCCCAGTCGGGGCCCTTCCCGTGCTTGAACGTGTGGTCGACCAGAGCGCCGACGGCGAGCAGCCGAGACTCGTCGTCTAGGGCCGTCTCGGCGGCCTCGATGAGGGGCCGGAGGCGGTGGACGCAGGCGAGCAGCTTGTCCTCGGGGTTGCGGCAGTACTGCTCCACCTCCAGGAAACGGCGCATGCGGGACAGCAGGTCCGATGGGTCTGGCATCCGGAACCGGGCCAATGTCAGGTCTGGATCGATCACGCGGGACTCGATGAGATCCCAGTCCCGGCCGAGCTTCTGCGCCAGATTCCGCAAGTCGGAGAGCGTCACACCCAGGGCCAGGCAGACCACCAACGGCTGGGCCACGGCGTCGTCGTCGAGCAGCGCGGATTGCAGTTCCGACCAGCGTTCCTCGAAGGCCACGGAGGAGCCGACCTCGTCGAGCACCTCGATGAGCGGCGGCAGGCCGCACTCGATCGGATGCTCGGCGAGGATGCGCTGGGCGAAGGCGTGCAGGGTGCCGATGGCGGCGCTGTCGAGGTCGTCGAGCGCGTCGACGGCGCGATGTCGGTCGGCGTCGGTGGCGGTGCGGAACGCCTTCTCGAACTGCGCCCGCAGCCGATCGCGGAGCTCAGCGCCGGCCCGATCGGTGAAGGTGACGGCGACGACGGCAGCGAGAGGAACTCCGTCCCGGAGAACGAGTTGCTCGATGCGGTCGACGAGTGTCTTCGTCTTGCCGGATCCGGCGCCGGCGTTGACGAACATCGTGCGGTCGGTGGTCTGCCGGATTCGATCGCGGGCGGCGGAATCGACGGGGGACGTGATCATCCGTTCTCCCCGACGGTCGGCTCCACCAGGGCGGTGAGTTCGCCGAGGATCGGGTCCGACCGCTTCGACTCCCAGCGCGCCCTGGCTTCCCGATGGCCGATGCCATCGGGATTGCAGAACGCACACTGAGTCCAGGCGAAGTCGTCCGCCTCCGGTGCCATTGCCGGGAACAGGCCGGCGGCGATCGACCGGGTCAGCACACCGATCACCCGGCCGTGTTCCTCCTCGACGGCAGCAGTGAGTGGCAGGTCGATCAGCTTTCCTCGTTCTTTGCGCACGAACCAGTAGGACGCCGTCACCGGGCTGTCGGAATTCCCGAGGCGTTGCCGGGCGGCGTGCGCGTATACCGGCAACTGCAGCTTGGTCCCCCCGTGCGTGGGATCGTCGGCGGTGATGCCCTGGTAGGTGCGGGTGCTGCCGGTCTTGATGTCGAGTACGTGGAGCCGGCCGTCGGAGGACCGGTCGATGCGGTCGGCGCTGCCGCGCAGCAGGACGATGCCGTCGTCGACCGGAATCCGCACCGGATCCTCACCGCGCATGCCGAACACCAATTCGCTCGCCAGCACCTCGGAGTCGGTATCGGCGCGGCGGCGGTCGTCGTCATCCAACAAGTGGGCGAGGTCGTCCAGGATGCGGAGACGTTCGGGATCCCAGAGCCGGGGGTGACCGGTGAGTCCGCGCCGCTGCGCCTCGTCGGCTCGGGCGGCCCCGATCTCCGACAATCGGCGGCGCTGCGCGTAGGACCAGGGTGTGCCGTTGCCCGGTAGCGAGTCGGCGTTCTCTGTGACCAGTTGGTCCATCGCCGCGTGGATGAGGTTGCCGATCTCGAGTGCGGAGATCACCACGATGTCTTCGGGCTGCTCGAGCGGACGCACGCCGAGCAGGCGCTGGACGAAAAAGGAGTGCGGACAGACCGCGTACTGCTCCAACGACGTCGGCGGCACCACCGTTGACCCGTCGCTGTAGAGCGGCAGCCCGGGTTCGCCGGTGAGGTTGCCGTCGAACCGACCGAAACCGGGAGCGGAGCGCTCCGTGATCATGGCGGACGCGGCATCCACCACCGCGTCGTCGGCGAGCACGTGGGCGACGGAGGCGCGGGTGCGCCATTCTTGCTCGGTGGATGGAGCGTCGCTGCCGAGCAGCCCGGCGGCATAGCTCGGGGTGCTGACGACGCCGACAGCGCGCTCGATGCGCTCCCACTCGGTGGCGGCCAGGGTCGGGTCACCCTGCATGGCACGCAAAGTGGGCAGCAGGAACCGCGACGGCAACCGTCGGGTGGACCGGCGCAGGTCGCCCCGGGGGAAAGTGGCAATGCTGGTCGGCGCCGACCAGGCCGTCAGCAGATGACGGTGATCGGCGTCGAGCCGGTCACGGCGGGGGCGCAACTCGCCAAGCGACGCGAGCCGGGCTTCGTCGGGCAGCAGGCCGTCACTCCCCAGGCGGGCGGGGAACTGGTCCTCGCTGAGCCCGACGGTGTAGACCACGTCGAGGTCGAGTCCGATCGAGGCGGACATCGGCCCGACGAAGATACCCTCACCGAACTTCCCGACTCGTGGCAATGATCCGGCCAGACCAGCGGCCAACAGTTGCCGAGCGGCCTCGAGATCCGAGACACCGCCGAGGATGTCAAGGCCGGCCAGCTGGTCGATCTGTGCGCCAATGGCGACGACGGCGTATTGCTCCTCCGCCGGCAACCGATCAGTTCGGCCCAGGAGAGTGTCGAAGATCGACCGGCACCAATCGGCCAGGTCGGTCCACGACGTGAGAGTGGCCGCCCAGGCGAGTTCGCCGCGCAAGGTGGCAACGAAACGCTGCAGGTCACGGGCGACGTCGACGTCCCGCTGCGCGCCATCGATGCGCGGAAGGCCGGGGTCGGTGGACGCCTGCTCGTCGGCGATGGTGGCCAGCCGGTCGGCGACGAACTGCTCGATCCGGGTGTCCCAGTCGTCGCCGGCAACGATGCCCGCGCTGCGGGACAGCCGCTCCCATCGCACGAGCGGGACGGGCTGCCCCTCGAAGGTGCGGACGGGTGCATCAGCCAGCTCGCGGAACAGGTCGGCCCGCGCGACGTCCCGGTCCGCCAGGGCGAGCAGCCCGAGGAATGCCCGGCTGGTGGCCCGCTCGTCGACGGCGCGGACGCCTGGTCCGTTCACCGTGATGCCGGCGGCCGCGAGTTGTTCGTGCAGCAGCCGCGCGTAGGGCTGGGTGGCGCTGTATAGGACGGCGATGCGGTGGGCCGGCGTGGTGGCCAGGCGTGAGAGAAGGTCGCGGACGACACTGCGCACCTCGTCGTCGGAGTCCGAGGCGGTGAGGACCGTGGTGGCGACAGGCGGTTCTGGACGCTCGGGTTTCATCCCTAGCGGAATGATGGCCCTGTCGGCCCGTTCGACACCGGTGAGGCCCAGGATCACTGTGACCTGGTTGACCTCGGCGAGCGCGTCGGAGAAACGATGCTCGGCCCGGGTCCGCTGCTGTGGCAGGTAGTCGATGATGTCGCCCAGCATCGGCGGCGACTCCGCGGCTGCCAGCAGCAGGTCGGTCTCGTCGTAGAAGGTCGGCGCCAGCGCAGTCATGGCGCTGCGGTGCAGGCGGACCAGGTGCTCGGCGACAGATGTGGATGCGGCGACCGCGTCTAGTGCCTCGGCGCTGAGGTCCCGTAGTTCGCGGTGGGCGCGGACCAGCGCGTACGCGGTGGTCGGGTGCTCGGCAATGTCGGTGAAGATGCCCGGGGCATCGATCAGGGCCTTGCGCCACGCCGTGGTGAGCACCGCGGTGGTGGTCGGCCGACGCCCGCCCATCTGCCCGAGAGCCAACCGTTCGGCGAGGCGGCCAAGGGTGGTGACGTCGATGCCGGCCACGCCCTGGTGCTCACCGACACCGCGGGCCAGGTGGCGCCGAACCGCGATGCCGGCGAGGTTGTTGGGGACGAGGATGGTGACGGGTCGGAGCTGGCTAGCGCCCTGAGCAGCGGCTAGTGACCGGGTGACCGCTCGCAGTGGTGTGGAAATTGCCGCTACGGCCGGCGGGTTCATAGCGGATGGTGGAGCAAGCGAGACTCTTGAGCTCATGGGTGTTCCCTGGCGGTAAGACTTCGACCCATCGTTGGACAGGATGGACGCGTGGAACCGCCGATCTTTGCACCATTGCCCTTCCGGTACGTGTTACTCGGACGGATGCACCCACCTGGATCCGTCGGGTCAGGGTAGCGGTTGTTGGTCCGATCGAGGAGCATGGTCGGAACCTCCTCGCGATCCAGCGGGGGCATGCGTCGGGATGGCGTAGGCACGATGGCATGAGCGGAAAGAGCAACGTATGAGGCGGCTGCATCTCACCAATGGTCGACGGGTCCGGATCTCGGACCTGGTTGAGGCGGGTCTGCTCGGTGAAAACGACGAAGTCCACTTCGCCCGACGTAACAGGGGTGAAAAGCACTTGGCGGTTATCCGAAAAGGGCAAATGGTCCTCGAGGACGGTCGAAGTTTCGGTACCCCGTCGCGTGCGGCCGCGGTGGTGACCGGCACTCCTTACGACGGTTGGCATGCGTGGCGGACCGGGGATGAGGAATTGCTCGACTCGCTCCGGCAGCGGTTCCTCGACCTCGAAGTCGAGGAACCCGCCTCGCCGAGCAGCGATCGAACTGATCCTGCGGAGGGCGAGCTCTACCACTTCCTGCGTGGGGCGCGTGCTGATGCGGGTTCAGGTCGCCCCGTGAACATTCCGGTCCGGCAGTTGATCGGGAAGTGGGGGTTCGACCGTCGCTCGCAGATGCAGGCAGAGCACGTCAGGGCAGAGCTCGAAAACTTCGGATTGCGCACCGACCCCGACTTCGTGAAGGTCTCGTTGGACGAGCGGGTCGAACTCCGGCAGAAGCCGACGATGGCCGACATCGAGACCGACGCCAACGAGGAGACGCCCGTCGAAGCGGATGGCAGCAATCTTGTGGAGGTCGAGGGCGCTCAGAACAGCCAGGAAGACGCCGGTGCGGTTGCAGTGACAGCTCGAGCAAATGAGTCGGCAGATGAGGTTGGTCTCACGCTCGGCAACCTGGTATCACCCGATGTCGACCTAGTATCAGCACGGCCGGATGCGGAGTTGTCCTCGGCCATCACTAAGATGCAGCTCAACGATTTCTCTCAAATTCCGGTGATCAGTGGACGAAACCTGTACGGCGCGGTGACGTGGGAGTCTATTGCTCGTGCACTGATGGGCAAGGGCGCACCATCCGTCCGCGCTGCCACGGTGCCAGTGACATTCTTCCCGTACGACACTGACTTGATCGATGCTCTGGATGCCATCAGAATTCAGGGGTTCGTTCTGGTCCAGAACGCACACCGACTCTTCTCCGGCATTGTCACAGCCTCCGACGTCGTAGCAGCCTACGAAGAACTGGCAACACCCTACTTCCTGGTCGGCGAGCTCGATCTCCTCCTGAGGAGGTTGACGATGGAGGTCCTGTTGCCGGACGAGGCGGAAGGCTCGGCGATCTCCGACAGGTTGGGTATTGCCTCTTTGGACAAGCTGTCCTTCGGCGACTATCAGTCAGTGCTCGGACGCTCAGAGTATTGGTCCAGGATTGGCTGGACGGTGGATAGGAGCGATTTCATCAAGCGTTTGGACGAACTTCGGGAGCGTAGAAACGACGTCATGCATTTCAGCCCCGACCCTGTGCCCGCGGAGGTCATCCGGCATCTACGCGCGATGATTTCCTTGGTGAAGGGGTTGGGGCTGTCGAGTTGACGGGGTACGCCTCAGCCTTGGTCCACCGCGGGTGTGAGTAGTTGATCTTGGGTTCGGGATTTAATCTTGCCTGGTCGCCATCTCCTGGGCTGGGCCGGTGAGGGTGCAGGTGGCGGTGTCTCGGATGGGAGGTCCGGTCCGAAGGGCGTGCTCATTTCGCGGGGCATGCGTCGACCTGACACGTGTGTCGGATGGTGGCAGTCTCAGTGTCCAGGTGGAGGAGGACTGCCATCTTGCAGCCCTCGACCAGGTCCATGTTTTGGGCGAGTGCCCGAAGGCTAGACAACTGCGATGAGCTGGTTGCGCGTTTCACGGTGACTGTTCCTGGCTGGCCAACGATTCCGAAGTACCTCGTGGAGGGGGCGGTTCGCAGGCCTAGATACCAAGTGAGCCAGCGGCTTACCGCGATGCCGCTGCCCCGGAGCAGCTCACTGTCGACGTTGAGCTCGACTCCCAGGACGTTGCCGTGGACCTGAATTGTCTTCGGTTGCTTAGGCTCGGGGTCCTCGATCGGCGTCGCTCCTCGCTCGGCAAGGTCGTAGAGCCCATCGGAAGTAAGGCCGATGACGTCGCTTGATAGGCATTGCGTGATGCGCCATGAACTGACCGGGTACCGATGCTGGGTCTCGGTGCGCAGCTGTTCGTAGTCGAGCGGGCCGTGATCTCGGAGTACGTCAACGACCACGTCAACGGCGTTGCTGTAGCGGTTGTCCGCGCCTGGGAGGCGCCAATCCGCGAGGGCCCACGTGCCTTCTGGGCGTACTTGAGCGAAGTCGTCGTCGCGTCGCATGGTTTCGCGAATGGCGTGTTCGGAGGTGCCGGTGATCGCTGCGATGTCGGCGACGGCGCGCGGTTCGCCCTGGTGGCGAAGCCAGAGGTAGGCGAGGTCTCGACCGGTTCGGGCTGTCCGTATCCACCCGAGCCGATGATGGGTCAGTTTGCTATCGGGATTCTCGAGTAGGTCGTCAATGGTCAGGCGTGCGGGTAGCCCGATGTCGATGGTGGCCTGGCGTGTCTCGGCGCCCGTCATGGGTGCGAGGGCCACGAGTTTGCGGAGCAGCGTGTCGAGGGCGGCCGGTCGGCGGGTCCAGTGTGTGGGTAGGTCTCCGGACCACGCGCGTGGTCGCGACGCGCCGAGTTGGCGGAAGAGGGCTTGGCGGGCGGTGCTTGCTCGCGACGGCAGGAGCGCGGTTAGCTGATCTTCAGGTACGGCTGGGTGATCGGCGAGGGTTTCGGTGATCTGCCGCGGCAGATCGGGGGCGTTGCGACGTTGGGCGTCGACTAGTGTGCTCTCCGCTTTCTGCTGAAGTTGGCGGATGCGCTCGCGTGTGAGGTCGAATAGGTTCGCGATTTGATCGAGGGTGTCGCCGGCCAGGCGCCGTTCGACGATCGTGTCCCAGCGATCTGGCATTGCTTGCCACGCATCGTCGAGCCAGTCGCTGCCGCCCAGCGGCGCGGTGCTGGGCGAGGAGTTCTCGTGCGGATTCACAGTGAGACGTGCACGAGTCGGAGGCCGCATCGCTTGGCGAGACGTTGGTGCGCTTGCTTCTCATTCGCCGGCGTTGGCTTGGTGAAGGTCTCGACGACGCAGAGCACCCACTCGCGGGTGTCACCTTGCGCGCTGGCTGTGAGGGCTGCCCAGACGAGATGTTTCAGACCGGTCGCCGGGGCCCAGGTCAGGGTGGTCTCGTCCTCGTCGTGGCGTGCAGTCACACGCAATGGCTTCACTCGCAGGGTGTCGCTGTCGACCTCCCAACCGTCGCCGAGGGCTTTCCGGGCCAGCCGGGCCGGTGTGTCGTCCGCGCCGTCGACGAGGTTGGCGTACTTGCCGACTCCGCTGAGGGATCGACTCCATTCCTTCATCGGACCGTCTTTGATCCAGACTCGGGCGTCGCTGGCTGACAGGTACTCGCGAAGGCGACCACCGACTTCGGGGTCGTCAACCCATTTGGTGTACTGAGCTGAGTGCTGTTGCGGTGTGAGGGTTGCCCAATCGAGAGTCTTTGCGTCGCCGTAGAGACGGGTCACGACCTTCGTTTCGATGTCCTTTGGTATCCGCATCAGTCAATCCCCGCAGCGGTCGGAAACTGAAGGCGGACTTCGTCGGCGGCCGTTTCAAGATCTGCGGCGTCTTGGATCCAGTAGTCGAGAAGCGACCCAGCGGTCTCGTCGCTGAAGTTGATCTGCGAACCACCAGCTAAGGGCAGGGCCAACTCCTCGATGTCGCCTCCTCGGATCGCGGCGAGCGAGCGCTTTAGATCCAGCCCGGCAGCGACGCGACGCACATCGGTGACGAAGTCGAGAACCTTGAGGCTGTCCTTTCCCTCGCGCAGGCGGAGCCCTCTGCCGAGTTGTTGAACGAAGATGCGGCGACTGTGTGTGACTCGTAGGAAAGCGATCAGATTGACGTCCGGAACGTCGACACCTTCGTTGAACACATCGACGCAGGTGATGATCGGTACTCGTCCCAAACGGAACGCGTTGAGGAGTACTTGTCGTTTCTGTCGGCTGAGGCCGCTGTGCAGATAGGCCGCTCGTCTCCAACTCTGGTCTGAGCCCGAGAGCAGGGTGGCCATTCGTTCCGCGTGCTCGATCGTTTGGCAGAACACGATGGCTCTCGGGTCAGCGATGTCACGCCATGCTTCACGAAGCTGGTCGACGATCTCGTCGTCGCGTTGCGGTAGAAACAACGCCTTGTTGAGCTCCTTGATCGAGTAACCGTGCTCGCTCATGGAGCGGACGAAGTCCCAGTCGAGATCATCGACGAACATGCGGTAGTCGACCTTGACCAGGTAGCCTTCCGCCATGCCTTCCGCTATGCCGAGGCTGTAGGAGGGTTGGCCGAACCTGGCCGTGATGTCGAACTTATCGCCACGCCACGGCGTGGCGGTGACTCCGAATTGCTGGGAGTCCTCGCAGAGGTCGAGCAACTGCGCGAACATTCCGGTCTCGCCCACGTGGTGTGTCTCGTCGATCATGATGAGGCTCGGCCGCCAACCGGTTCGGGCTAGTCCGAGGACGGAGTCGACGGTGGCGACAGTGACGCCGGTGAACGAGCTGGGCTTGCTGTCACCGGAGAGCACTTGTGTCGGGATGTCCTTGTCCAGGTGGCGCCAGAGCGCCTTTTCGAGTTGCTCCACTAGCTCCTTCATGTGGGCGACGACGAGGACTTGGGCGCCGGGATGTTTTTCGAGATGTCGGCGGATAACTTCGCCTCCCACGACGGTCTTGCCCAGACCGGTGGCGAGTACCAGTAGCGCGCGCCCCTTGGCGGCTAGATCAGACTCGACCTTACTGGTAGCGGCCGTTTGATAGTCGCGCAGCTTGTAGGTGGTCGGGACCTGGGCGGGCATCTGCTCATAGATGGCGGAAAGGGTGGGACCTGTCCAGGCATCGACCTTGATCCCGACGCTACCGAGCGACTTGCGACGCGCTTCAGCGGTCGCGTTCAGACTGGTGTTCGTAACGACAACGGCATGGTCGGCGCCGTAGCGCGATCTTGCCCGTTCGGCGTCGTCGACGCCGGTGCGGTCAATGGCCCCTTTGCTGGAGAACTTGCACTGCACGACCCACTGCTCGCGGTCACGAACGGCAAGCAAATCGGCGCCGCCGTCACCGGTGCCATCGATCAACCGGACGTCGGTGAAGCCTAGATGCCACAGTGCTCGTTCGGTCGCATGGCTAAGACCGCGCGGTCCACCCTCGAGGAGAGCGGCCGGTGACAGGAAACCGCTCACGTCTGGTCCGGAGCGAGCTCTTGCTGGAGAAGGTCCACACTCAGGCGTGTCCGCCGCAGCTGCGCGACGCTGGGCGGAACCTGGAAGGTGAGCAGCGTCGCGACGTCGTTGAGGTAGCCCACGACGCGCGCAAGGCTCAGTCGTTTGGAAGATTGGGAGGTGAGGCTGCTGTAGAGACCCACGAAGACGTGCCCCTCCATGAACGCCTCCGGCCAGCTTTCGAGCAGCTTCACTAGATAGAGCGGCGGGACGTAGAGGAGGAAACGGCCGCTGCCGGCGAGGGTTGCCGTCATGCTGTCTCCGCCGTCGGCGATGAGCGCGTTCTCGGTGAAGGTCTGTTCGTCTGGGTCAAGGTACGTAAGTGCGCGCTGCGGGTCGGCGGCGACGTTATCTGCCATGCGCTGGCGTATGTCGGCGAGGAGTTCTCCGGCTTGGGTTCGTATCACGACCGCGTCAACCGCCGTGTCGGGCAGGCACGATGCGCGAAGACGTGACGCGATCTGAGAGTGGGTCAGAGGGTTGTCGGCTTTCACCTTCAGTGCCGCACTGAGTTCGGTGAGGAGAAGCTCAGCGGGTTCGAGCCCGAGCTTGGTGAACGCGTTGTGGCCGAGGTCGACCAGCGCGGTCGCCGTTCCGCCGGCGCCTTGCGCGAGCCAGATCGGCGTCGGGTTGCCGGCGGCGTCCTGGATCAGCCCGGTGAGCGCACGGGTTTCGACCTTGATCGAACCGAGGTCAGGGAGTCCGAAATCGCGGCTTAGTTCCGGCAGCATCGAGCTGTCGCCGACGTACCGGGTCAACCGCTCTTGAACGCTCTCCGTCTTCGGAGGGAAGGGAGCCGCGTCGGTATCGGTCGGCGAATCGTCCAGGACGGCCGAATCCGCAGGCGTCGTAACTGCGGATCCGCCGCCCAGGGCGGCGATAACGGCCGCTTCATCAGCCCCTCCGGAGGAATCGCCCGTCGCTTTGTCCAACTTGGCTTGCTTCTGTCGCTCGTCGTGGGCGACGACTTGGTGCCACCACTTTTGATCTGTCTGGTACTCCTGGTCACCAGCCCAGAACTTGCGGGCCCACTGCCGCGTTTCTTCATGCAGGGGACGGGACCCATCTCCCGGGATTAGGCAGCGGGTTCCCGCATCGTTACGGCGGTAGCCCTTAAAGAGGCGTGCGAGGGGGGCGGTGTTTTCGCTGTACCCGGCGGCCTTCGCCTTCTGCGGTTGCAGCGGCGCCTCGCCCCGTAGGTAGTCGATGGCTGCCTTCCATCCCCGGTCGCTGTACTCGAAGGCGTTTTTGTCGTAGTGAACCGGGACGTAGTCCAGATGGATCTCGCCGATGAGCCGACCGCCTTGGTTGGCAAGTTCAACGGGGTACTCGACGTCAACCCCCGCTGTGGGGTCATTCGGATTGGTCCAATTGAAGAGACGCTTGTCGTACTGCAAGATCTTGCGGCCGTTACGGAGGAAGTCAATCCCAAAGTCGCGCTTGTCGAGGTGCCGCTGGACGCCGAGCCAACCGTGGAGCCGCCGGTCCCGTTCACGTAGATGCTGGCTGCCGCACTGATCGCAAACTTCCTTGCCGACGTTCTGCCAATTCCCGCAAATCTCGCACGCGTCGGCAGGCTCGAACTTCTCCTCGATCTCGATGTAGGCCGGGATCTTCTCCGCGTTGGCGCCACTGCCGTAGATGACGAAGCGGTCATCACCCCACCGGCATGCGCGGCGGGGAGCAACCTTGACACCTTGAACCCACAGTTCGAACGGGCGGTTGTCGAGCAGCCATCCGTAGACGCGCCCGAGCGTGGTGCGGAGTCCTTCGGCGTTGCGTCGAAGCCATTCAGCTCGATCCTGAATCAGATGACTGATCTCGACTTGGGTGCCGTGTTCGCTCGGGTCGTCCTTCGGCTCGGTGATATCGAGAGCTTCAAAGTCGGACCCGAGCGTGTCGAGGTCGATCTCCACGCCGATCCATTCGGGGTCGCCAGCGCGCGTGGTGAGGACGCGTGTACGTCTTCCAAGGCGTGCGGTACTCACGTTGAATCCCATACCGAACAGTCCGAGCTTGTCGAACCGGTCGTTGCTGGACCATCCCGCGCGGACAGCTTGCTCAAGGGTGTCCCGGGTCATGCCGCGGCCGGTGTCTCGCACGACCACCTCGGCTCCCGCGAGGTTGGCGGCGAGTCCCGGAAGCGTCACGCTGACCTTGAAACCGCCGGGCCAACTCTGTCCGTCGCGAACGATCTCGGTGAAGTCGTCAAATGCGTTGTCGACCAGCTCCGCGACGCATTGCCACTCATCGAATTCGATCTCGCCGAGCATCCGGAGGATGCGAGGTGATGGGGTGATATCCATGAAGACCCTTCAGGTACGTGCTGGTGTGTCGCTGGATCGGGGGACATGTTCGGTTTGGGCCGAGCCTGCTTGTCGCCAGGCATCCCGGAGAGCTGTTGCGCGGTCTGGGCAGTCGCTGACGTCGCCGATGTAGCGCTCAGCGGTGCCTGTGGATGACGCCGACCAGCGGAGGTAGGCATAGACCCTTCGGCTGTTGCGGTAGCACCGCAGCGCGACGCTGGCCGACACGATCACTCCGTCATCGCGAGTAACGAGGCGAGTCGTCCGACTACCGGCGGCTTCGTCTTGTTCTGCGGCTCGCTGATCGAGCGTGAGTCCGGCCGGCGGTTGATAGGCGGCGGGGTTAGGTCGTTGATCACGGTGTTGGCTCATGCACGTTGCCTGAGCGCTGTCAGCACGACGCTTGCCGACGCGTCGGTGTAGGCCATGATGTCACTGGCCCAGATCCGCAGGACTCGCCATCCACGCTCGTGCAGCTCGCGGTTGATGTCCCGGTCTCGCTGCATGTTTCGTTCGATCTTCGCTACCCACCACGCGGTCCGGGTCGGAAACAGGTCGGCGAGGCTGGAACGACCCCGCCGTTGCCACTCGGCGGGATTGCCGTGCCACAGGTCGCCGTCGACGAATACGGCGACCTTGCGGCTGCGCACAACCATGTCGGGCCGGCCTGGTACATCTGCGGCATGGAGGCGGAAACGGCCTCCTTGGGCGTGTACGGCGCGACGCAGCGCAAGTTCGGGCTTGGTGTTCTTGGACCGCACAGAACGCATGATTCGGCTGGTGACGGCCGGGTCACGACCGGTGGGGCTGGTCGCCGGCGCTTCGAACGGTGCCGGAGTCATGGCGTCGTGAGGGTTTCCGCGATTGCGCGGCCCAGAACCGCGCCGAGCTCGACCGGCACCGCGTTGCCGAGTTGTCGCATCTGCTCTCCTCGCGGCCCTTCCAGTCGCCAGTCGTCTGGGAACGTCATAATCCGCGCTACTTCGCGGACGGTGAGGTAGCGGATGCTCCCATCGTCGCGGCGCAATACTGACTCGCCTCCCGGCACGCCGTGGACTCCGGCCTTTACTGTTTTCGCGGGGCGGTCAAGCGCGTTGGGTGTGTGGCCGGGGTATTCGCGTGCTCCGGGCCAGCCGACGTGGTGAATGAAACCGGGTGCCTCCCGTCGTTCGACCGGTTCTGGGAGGTCTGTGATGACGTCTCGCACGGTGCGCCAAGGCCGCAGCCCATCCTCGGGAGGCGTGACCCCTGGGTGTTCCTTGATCGGGGCCAGCGGATGACGTGCGGAGTACTCGCCGGAGAGCTGCGCGCGAAGGAGGGCGCCGGCGCTGTGCGTTGCGCCCGGAAAGTTCCACGAAATGTTCAGGTCCTTGCGGAAACCGACGAGGAGCACGCGCCAGCGGCTTTGAGGGACGCCGTAGTCCGCAGCATTGACCAGCTGAAACGCAATGTCGTAGCGCTCGGTCGGATCGCCTCCGCTTCTCAATGCCTTGATGAGTCGGCGATCGTGGTCCGACCATGACTCGCCTTCGATGCGCTGCTCGAAGGGTGTCGCGAGTTCGCGCCGTATGTAGTCCCAATAGGGCGTGAAGGAAGGGCGTAGGAGTCCCCACACGTTTTCAGCCACGATGACGCGTGGTCGCGTTTCTCGGACGCACCGATTGAACTCCGGCCACAGGTTGCGCTCGTCGAGATGTCCTCGGTGAGCGCCACCAAGACTGAACGGTTGGCAAGGAACTCCGCCAGCGACAAGGTCGACGTCACCGGCGAACGGGGTGAAGTCGACGTCGTGGATGCTGCCCTCGATCAGCGGCCATGGGTCGGTGAGCGTCGCGGGGGCGGCTTCGTCAGGTAGGTAGTCGATTGCGGAGTTCGCGCGAAGACTCGCGCAGGCGCGCCTGTTGGACTCGTTCAGCAGCAAGTGTCGGAACCCTGCGGCATGTAGCGCCATAGCGAGGCCCCCGCCACCGGAGAACAGCTCGATGGAGGTGCCGACCTCATTCGTGTCGGGCGGCGTCGCGGGGACCATACCGCGGAAAGTTACCGCGGGCGGCCGACAGATGCGCCCTGGACACGCGTCGGATGTCGATCTGGGCCCTCGCGCCCAGCGGTTGTCGGGCGTTGGTCGGTGCCGTTGTGGCGGAACATAACCGCTGTGACCGTTGCGCACGGCAGCTCCAGTGCCGCAAGGCCGAGTTGACGTCGATCCCGAGATTCTTTGTGCTGCCGGTCAGCTCAACGAGAATCTCGACGTTCCCGGAGAACGCATTGCTGATCGCGTTCGCTGATCCGATGAAGACCCGTGCCGCGCGCGACCGGATTCCGCGACGTAAATCTTGGAGTGCAACCCGGCCAGCTGGCCCCCGACTGGAGCGGGTGTCGTCAGCGGGATCGGTGTCGTTGGCGAGCCCGGCTAGACGGTATGGGGTGACCGCTCGCTGGAGGTGATGCGGTTGCTGGGCCGGGGCCTCGCTCACAAGATTCGTGGGTTACCGAGTAGGGGCTGCCTGCTCGC
>JAABUR0100000930.1_pt1 | contig 57142 bp, 54 predicted proteins | sample 5560091 | NCBI WGS metagenome assembly JAABUR01 (sample SAMN10711879, study PRJNA513375) | rock metagenome | isolation source: Antarctica rocks | place: Antarctica: Victoria Land, University Valley sud | reverse complement strand
CAGGTCGAGCACCGACTCCAGCGGCTTGCCGGTCTTGATGAACAGGTCACGGAAGATGGCCGGCAACGTCAGAAGTGAAGGGCCGGTGTCGAACCGGAAGCCGTCGCGCTCGTAGCTGCCCAGCTTGCCGCCGATGCCCGCTGCCGACTCGCAGACGGTGACCGAATGACCCAGCCGGGCCAGCCGGGCGGCGGCGGCCAGGCCGCCCACGCCGGCGCCGATCACCACGACCCGGGCCACGGTCGGAGCGTACGAGCCGGCATGTCGCCTGCGCCGCGGAGCTGTTCAGGCCAACGGGCGTCCTTTCCAAGACAGCGCCGCGGCCGCCCGTCCGCGCCAGGACGCCAGGGTGAGCCATCCCAGCAACACGACGGAGGCTGGATGGGCGAGCGCGTCCGGCCACACCCGGCTCCCGGTCCGGCGGGCGGTGAGCACCCGGCCCGCCACCCCCGCCAGGTAACCGAGCGCGCCGACCCGAGAACCGCCCAGGGCGGCCACCGGCGGTACGACGTACAGCAAGGCCAACAGCCCGCAGGCTCCCGCCGCGCCCCCACGAGAGCCGAAAGCCGCCCAGAGCGACTTCGTGTACCCCTCTCGTAGGGCGGGCCACCCGCCGTACATCCGGCAGGAGGCGAGGCCGGTGCCGTCGGCCATCCCGCCCCGGCCGCCGGCCGCCTTCACCCGCCGTACCAGCGCGATGTCCTCGAGCACGTCGGCGCGCACCGCCGCGTGCCCGCCGGCCCGCCGGTACGTCGCTGCATCGACAGCCAGCAGCTGGCCGTTCGCCGCCGCGAGTGACCGACGCCGCGAGCCCTCCGCCAGCGCCAGCGGCAGGAAGGTGAGCCAGGACCACTGCAGCAGTGGCTGGCACAGCCGTTCGGCCGGGGACTCGGCGACCTGCCGGGGGTACGGCGAGACCAGGTCGAGGTCGGCCGTCCGCAGCAGGGCCACCGACCGGGCGATGGCGTCGCGGGCGACCACCACGTCCGCGTCGAGAAAGAGGTAGACCGAGCCGCTTGCCGCGCCGGCCAGCTGGGCGCAGGCGAAGGGCTTGCCCAGCCAGCCGGGCGGAAGCTCAGCGCCGCTCAGCAGTCGCAGCCGGCTGTCGCCGCCGGCGAGCCGGCGTACGGCGTCCGCGGTGCCGTCCGTGGATCCGTCGTCGAGGACCAGGATCTCCAGGTGGGCAACCCCCGTCGAAGCCAGCAGCGCCCGCAGGCAGGCCGCCACCCGGTCCGCCTCGTTGCGGACCGGCAGCAGCACGGAGACGTTCTCGGCGACGGCAATCGGGCCGTCCGGCGGCCCGCGCAGGTGGCGGAGGTTCCAGGCGGTGTGCGCGGTGGCCAGCGCTGCCCCCACGCTGCCGGTGGCCACCACCCGTCGTACCGGGGGATTCATGGCGCCCGCAGCCAGGAGATCGCCAGCGGTACGGCGACCAGTCCCATGCCGAGCCCACCCCAGGCGGCGACTGCCGGCCGGCCGAAGAACGCCAGGTTGGCCAGCACCGAGGACGCCCACGTCCACAGGTAAAGCGCGGGCGGCATCCGGTCGTCGGGCGACCCGCCATCCGGCAGCATCCGGCCGAGCAGCCACATCATGGCGACGGCGGCGAGCAGCCAGCCGGCGAAGTTGCTCAGGGGAACGTCCGGGACCCCCGGCAGGGTGGCGCCGACCCGCGACCAGCGCCAGTGGCCGGCCTCGACCATCTGCGGGTCCAGGAACAGGTCCCACGAGGCCAGCGCCCAACCGGCGACCACTGGTCCGGCCAGCCGCGCCGACGTCAGCCGGCGGGCCGCCAGCAGCGCCGGATAAGCCATCATCGTCCAGGCCAGCGGGATCACCAGCGGTACGCCGGCCAGGCGCGCGCCCAGCGTGCCGGCGTACGCGTAGTGGCCGAAGGGCAACCCGGTGCGCGTGCCCACCCACTCCACCAGGAACCCGCCGCCCGCCGTGACGGCGACCAGCAGGCCGGTCCATCGAATCCCGCGCCAGACCACGGCATGCGACGTCGAGGCCAGAAAGAAGGTCGCCACCGTGGCTACGGTCAGCAGGTCGCGCGGGTGGCCGCGGAGCAGCGGGTAGCCGATCTCGAGCAGGACCGTGGCGCCGCCGAGCGTCCATGGCACCCAGCGGTAGGCGGCTGGCGGCCGTGCGGAGACCGGCGGCGCCACCGTCGCGGTCATCGCCGGACCGCCTTGCGGATCCTGGCCAGCGGGGTCGGGCGGCGGTCGGCCAGCAGTACTCGGGCGGCGCTTCGGCCGCTGGCGCCGAAGACCCCGCCGCCCGGGTGAGTGGATGCACCGGTGAGGTAGAGCCCCTCGACCGGGGTGCGATAGCCGGCGAGCTCGGGCAGCGGTCGCCAGGCGAACATGGAGTCGAGCGTCATCTCGACATGCATGACGTTCCCGCGGCGCAGCCCCAGCTCGCGTTCGAGGTCCAGCGGCGTCTGGACGTGCATCGCCTGGACCGAGTCGGCGAAGCCGGGAGCCGCCGCATCCACGGCTTCGACGAGCTTGCGCCCCTCGCGCTCCGCGATGTCGTCCCAGTGCTCACCGGTGGACAACGCGTAGGGGTGCCACTGTCCCCAGATCGTCACGTTGTGCCGGCCGGGCGGGGCGATTGTGTCGTCGAAGGCTGAGAACGTCATCGCGAGCACCGCCGGGTGCTCCGGCGGCCGACCGGCAGTGAAGTCGCCGTACGCCGACCGCAGGAAGGAGCGGCGGGGTGCGAGCAGCTGTAGTGATCGGTAGGTCGAGCCGTCGGCGGCCGCTGCCGGGTAGCGGGGCAGGTCGCTCGTGGCGAGCCGGGCCACCATGCCGATCCCGTTCCCCACCCGGATGCTGTGGCGGGCGCGTTCCGGCAAGCCGGCCGGGAGTGCCTCCGGGTCCAGCAGCTCGAGCGTGGTGAGCACGTGGCAGCCGGCCAGCACGGCCGCCGCGCCGACGTGGTCGCCGGTCGAGGTCCGTACGCCGGTGACGCGGCCCGCCGTGGCTGTGATCCGCTCGGCGCCGTCAGCCAGCCGCAGCACGCCGCCGTAGGAGGTGAAGCGGCGCGCGAGGGCGACCGACAGCATGCCGGACCCGCCGACGGGGTGACCCGGCGCCAGCCGGTGCAGCATCGCGTTCCAGCCGACCAGATCCGCGGTCGCCGGCTCCCACGGTGCTGGCCCTGACTGCGCCCCGAGCCAGGCGAGGGCGGTCTTGAGCCGTTCGTCGCAAAAGTGGGCGTCGAGCAGGGCATCGCCGGACTGGAGGAACTGCCGCGCGAGCTCGAGCCCGCCGAGCCCCGTCGAGCGGCCCACGCCCCACAGGCTGCGCGCCAGATGGCGCCCTGACGGCGGCTCCTGGAAGGCCGCGAAGATCCGCTCGTTGCGCGCGGCCCAGTCGGTGACGAAGGCGGCGTACGCCGCGGCGTCGCGGTCGCCGCAGACCGACGCGATCGAGGCACACGTCGCGTCCAGGTCGACGGAGAACGTGATCGCCACCTGTTCGCCGTCCCGCGGATCGCCGAACGGCGCGAACCCCCACGGGTCGAGGTCGGCGTACTCCAGGCCGCAGTCGGCCAGGGCGAGGTCCTCGACGATCCCGGTGTGCCGGATCAGGATGTGCGCGCTGGAGCCGACGTCCATCCGGTAGCCGGGGAAGCGCTCGACGGTGGAAACCGCGCCGCCGACGACGCCGCGGCGCTCGACCACCTCGACGTCGAGCCCCTCCCTGGCGAGGTAGCAGGCGGCGACCAGGGCGTTGTGGCCGGCGCCGATGACCACAACGTCGCGCGTTGGTGGCATCCGTGCCTAACCGGGCGGCAGGGGGAGCGGTCGGCCCATGACGCAGTAGGGCTCGTCGCGACCGGGAAAGTGGAAGTGGGTCAGCAGGTCGATGAAGCCCATCGACCGGTAGAGCCGGCGGGCCCGGGAGTCCGCGTCACCGGTGGAGAGCACCGCGGTGCTGCCGGGAGCATCGGTCAGCAGGGTGGTCAGCAGCCGGCGCCCCACGCCGGCGCCCTGAGCCTCCGGCCGGACGTGCAGCTCGACGATCTCGAACGACGACGACAGCCACCGGTCCGCCATCTCGGGGCCGAGCGCCGCCGCCACGATGTCGTGCCACCACTGGCCGCTCGCGCCAGCGTACGCGTAGCCGAACCCCACCAGCTCGCCGTCCTCGAGGGCGGCCACGGCGGTGAAGCCGGGCCGGCCGAGATGGCGCTCGACGATGCCGCGGCGCGAAGCGAGCCCCGCCGTAGGCGCGTTCATCGCCAGTCCGAAGACCTCGACGGAGGCCCCGGCGTACGGCGCGAAGCCGACGGCTTCCAGGCGGACGACGTCGTTCACCGCAGCGGGTCCCTGCCGTCGACGGTCCCCTCGGCGGCCACCACCGCGAACCGGGCGAACAGCTCCTCGGCGTACCACCGTTCCTCCGCGGTCCGGCGTACGGCGGCCCGATGGGCCGGCCGACCGTAGGCGAACCGGTTCAGCGCCTCGGCCGAGCTCCACAGGCTGAAGGTGCCCTGCAGGCCGACCGGTGCCTCGCCGATGCCCAGCGCGAGCCGCAGCCCGTCCGCACCGTGGAGGTCCGCTGCCACCGGCGGCACCGCCCGCCAGAAGGTGAGCGCTTTGGGGAGCGCGATCCGCGCTCGGGTGATCACGGCAACCGGTCCGGCCTGGGCGGACAGGGAGGGGGCGCCGAACGGCGCCCGGCGGGACCAGCGGCCCCTGGAGTGCAGCGCCAGGAGGTCGACCCGCCAGGCCTCCTCGCTGATCCGCCCCCACCGTCGCGCGATGGAGGCACCGCGAAAGTTGCGGGCGTCGGCCGCCGAGGCCCAGGTCGCCAGCAGCCCCCAGCGGCAAGGGTGGACGTCCCCGGGCAGAAACGTGCGCCCCCGACCGGTGCCGAGCATCTTGGCGAAACGGAGCCCCTCGACGTGGCGAAGGGCGCGGGAGTCCAGCGCGACCCCGGCCAGCGCCCTGCCCACGTGGCGGGCTGGTACTCGCCACAGGTGCAGCGTCACCAGTGCGGGCACCGGCTCGGTCACCGCTCGACCTTAATCGCCTCGTAGCCCCGCCGGCCCCGCGGGCCGAGCTCGCTGGGGGAATGATCTCCGGTGTGCGTACCGCTGTCATCCTCGGGGCCGGCGGCTCCCTGGGCCAGGCCTTCCACCTCGGCGTCCTTCGCGCACTGGTCGAGGACGGCGGGTTCGACGCCCGCTCCGCCGGCGTCCTCGTCGGCACGTCGGCCGGATCGCTGGTCGCTGCCGGGCTGGCCGGCGGCCTGTCGACCTCCGATCTCATCGCCGACCTGCTCGGCGAGCCGCTGTCGGCCGCCGGTGCGGTCCTGCGCGACGGCGGTCGCCGTACGTTCGCGGCACCGGCGGCCGAGGCGCTGCCGGCCGCGCGACGTGGCCCGCTTGCCCCGGGGGTCCTGTTGGCCGCGGCCAGGCGGCCGTGGGCGGTGCGTCCGGGTCCGCTGGTGTCCGGTCTCCTCCCTGCCGGTCGTACCAGCCCCGACAAGATCGCGAGGGACGTGCGGCGCGTGCACGGTGACAGCTGGCCCGACCGGGACCTGCGGATCTGCGCGGTACGGGTGCGCGACGGCCGCCGGGTGGTCTTCGGGACGCCTGCGGCGCCGACCGTGGACGTCGGCGCGGCGGTGGCCGCCTCCTGCGCGATCCCGGCCTACTTCGCGCCGGTCCGGGTCGCCGAGGAGCTCTACGTCGACGGCGGCGTGCACTCACCGACCAACGCTGACGTGGTCGTCCCGGATCGGGTCGACGTCGCTGTGGTCCTGTCGCCGATGTCCTACGGTGCGGGTGTTCGCCGGTCGGCGATCGACCTCGCGGTCCGGTATGCGATCCGTCGCTATCTCGCCGCGGAGGTGCGCCGGCTGCGTGCGGGCGGTGCCTGCGTCGTCGTCGTGGAGCCCACTCCGGCCGACCTGCAGGTCATGAGGGTCGAACCGATGGGAGGGCGCCGCTTGGAGGACGTCGTCGACACCGCCGCCGGTTCCGCCCGAGCACTTCTGCGAAAGAGACCCGATGTGATGGAAGCGCTGGCCGCAACCTAAGAGATGCCGCACCCGGCGGGCGGTGACCTCGCCGGAGTTGGCAGGATGCGTCGTCCAGCCCCTGCCGGTCGGAGGTTCCATTGGATCTCGGCTTTCTCGCGCCCGCCTTCGCGGCGTCCGGCCCGTACGCCACGGCGTACCTCGACACGACGAGCGCGGTGGAAGGCGCCGCCCTCAAGATCGCGGCGCGCTGGCGGGCGCGCCGCGAGGAGCTCGCCGCCGCCGGTGCTGACGAGGCGACCCTGGACGCGATGGCGGCCGTCGCCGGCCAGGACCATGGCAACGGCGAGACACAGGTGCTGGTAGGGAGCCATGGGAGGTTGCTGCTGGACGTCCGGCTGCCCGCCCCGCCGCGCCGGGAGACCGCCACCTTCGGGCCATTGCCGGACGTGCTGCAGGTGATCGGCCAGTTCGCCGACGTCGTCCCCTATGTGCTGGTAGTCGCCGACCGGGCCGGTGCCGACATCACGGCGTACGGCGACCATGGCGACGCCGCGGCCGAGCGGCACGTGCGGGGCGGCACGTTCGACATCCGCAAGGTGAAGCCGGGCGACTGGGCGCACAAGAAGTTCCAGCAGCGGGCGGAGAACCTCTGGCAGACCAACGCCGAGCAGGTCGCCCAGCAGGTGGCCGGGATCGCATCCACCGTACGGGCACGGATCATCATCGCGGCCGGTGACGTCCGGGCTCTGGGCACCTGCGCGACTCGCTGCCCAAGCCCGCGCAGGGTATCCTGCGCGAGGTCGAGGGCGGCCGGGCGGCCGGAGCGTCGGAGGCTTCGCTGGCCGACCACGTCCGGCGGCTGGTTGCCGAGACCGCCGTACGAGACACCCTGGCGGTGCTCGAGGAGTTCGAGCAGGAGCGCGGCCAGCACGACCGGGCGGTCGAAGGCCTGGCCAACACGGTGGCGGCGCTGCGGCGCGCGCAGGTGCAGACGGTGGTGATCAGCGACGCCCTGGCGCAGGACGCGACGCTGGACATCGGCGCCGAACCCGTCCAGCTCGCTGTGGACCGGCAGGACCTCGACGACCTCGGGGCGGAGCACGTCACGACGGCTCCGGCCGGCTCAGCGATCGTGCGCGCGGCGGTTGGCACGGGCGCCGACCTGGTGCTTGTGCCGGGTGGGCCGACCCGGCTGGCCGACGGTGTGGGCGCGGTGCTGCGCTACGCCGACGCGGCGACGCCGTCCTGACCTGCTTGGCCGCTAGCCGTTGGCGTCGGGTGAAGGACCGGCCGGCTCCGAGGTGACCCCGTTGGGCGTCACGCTGTCACCGTTGCCGTTGTAGGCGGCGCAGCCCGCGATCGTGGCAGCGAGCGCCACCGCGACGGCGCCGGCAGCGGTACGACGCACGACTGTGGTCGCCATCCGCTCGTCCTCCTCGCAGCCGACGACGGAGGTTACCGTTCCGGCCGTGACCGTGACGACCGCCGCGCCTGGCCGGCGTACGGGTCTGGTGGTCCTCGTGCCGGCGGCCGAGCCGGTGGTGGGGGGGTGGCGCGCATCGCTCGACCCGTCCGAGCCGCACGGGATGTCGGCGCACGTCACCGTCCTCTATCCGTGGTTTCGGGCTCGTGAACTCACCACTGAGCTGTTGGCCGAGCTCGGCCGGGTCGTTGCCGGCTGTGCTGCCTTCGACGCCGGCTTCGACCGGGTGGATCGCTTCGAGGAGACGCTGTGGCTCGCGCCTTCGCAGCCGCAGCCGTTCGCCGAGCTGACCGAGGCGGTACGCCGGCGCTGGCCGGAGCACCCGCCGTTCGAAGGGCGGTACGAGACCGTCGTACCGCATCTCACGATCGGCGACGGCATCGACCCGGACGCGCACAGTCATGTCGTCGCCGACGTCGAGCGGAGGCTTCCGGTGTGTTGTCGGGTCGGGGAGCTGACCCTGATGGGGCAGGACCGGGCCGACCGGTGGTTCGTGCACTCGTCGTACCCGCTGACGGGGTGATGTCGGCGCCTTGACGATGTTGCGCAGGATGACGCGCTCCTTCACGTCCTCGATGTCCTCGGCCGGGAGGCGGAAGGTCAACCGAGCCGCACGCGGCTGCCCGTAGGTCACCGCACCGAACCGGCGGGGGCCGTCGTCACGCACCATCAGGTAGCTGGACTCGCGTTGGCCGTGCGCGTCGAGGTACCTGACTCGACCATGACGCCGTATCGCCGTGCCAAGGGCGGCGAGTTCCTTGTGGAACCCGGCATTGACGGTTCTGTCGGCGGCGGGGTTTACTGTCGTCTTGTTCGAACACACGTTCGAGCAGACGGGATGAGCTCCCGGCCGGCGGGGTGGACCTCGACCCCCACATCGCCGGCCGGGGGCACGCTCGGTCCGGGACGACGTGGGGAAGCGTCTTCCCGGACCGACCCGTCGGCGCCGCCTTCCCCCGGCGTATCACTCGCGACAGCAACGCAGTCGCGCGGCCGGATCGAAAGGGGAGGGTGGTCATGGTCCGGTGTTACGTACAGCCGGTCGACGTCGTACGCGGCGACGAACTGCCGGCGCAGTTCCGCTGGCGCAGCCGGTGGTACGACGTCCGCGCGGTGCTGGCGCACTGGTTCGAGGCCGGCGGCTGGTGGCGGTCGGCCGCGGCCGCGGCGGCGTTCGGGGCGGACCAGCCAAAGGTTCGTGCCGCGGACGGCGACCTTGTCCTGGGTTCGCTGCCCCCGTCGCCGAAGTGGGGCCAGCGAGCCTGGGGTGAGCCCGCTCCCGACGTCGGTGCGGCGATCGGGGCCGCGGCCGTCGATGACGGCGAGCGCGAGCTGTGGCGGGTGGAGGCGGCCGCCGGCGGGTGCGGCGCCGGCGTCTTCGACCTGTGCTTCGACTGGTCCGCCGGCGACTGGACCGTCGTACGGGTGCTGGACTGATGACGGCTGTGGTGTCCACCAACGGTCCGGCGGCGCTACGCCGCGGGAGCCCCGCGCCGGCGGCGGTCTCGCTGCTCGACGCCGCTCGTCGGGGCCTGGCCGAAGCGATGATGCTCGACCCGCCACCCCAGCGCTACGCCACCGCGCATCTGGCCGCGCTGCGGGCGGCGGCGGCGGTGCTCGCCGCCCGGGCCCGACCGGAGACCACCACCCGCCGTCGGCGGCCGACGAGCGCCTGGGTGCTGCTCACCACGGTCGCACCGGAGCTGGGGGAGTGGGCGACGTTCTTCGCCGCCGGTGCGGCCAAGCGGGCCGCGGCCGAGGCCGGCCTGCCCCGGGCGGTCACCGCGCGCGAGGCCGACGACCTGCTCCGCGACGCCGACACCTTCCTCGCCGTCGTGGAGACCACCCTCGGTCTGCCGTCCCAGTCCGCGCTACCGGTGGGCTCGCGAGTCGGGTGAGGTGACGTGTCCGACCCTTTCGTCCACCTTCACGTCGCCTCGGGCTACTCGATGCGCTATGGCGCCTCGCATCCCTGGCTGCTCGCCGAGCGCGCGGCCGAGCACGGCATGGACGCCCTGGCGCTGACCGATCGCGACGGCACCTACGGCGCGGTCAAGTTCGTCCAGGCCTGCCGAGCTGCGGGAATCCGGCCGATCCTGGGCGTCGACCTCGCCATGACACCGAGCGAACCCGTTCCCAGGTTCGGCCCGAGCGGCTCGGGCGTCGGCCCGGCACGGCGTACGCCGGCGCGCGGCGGCGCCTTCGTCGACGACGGCCACCCGCGGGTCACCGTGCTGGCCCGCGACCCGCGCGGCTGGGCGTCGGTGTGCCGGCTGGTCAGCGCCACCCAGCTGGCGGGCGAGCGAGGCCGGCCGGTGAGCTCGCTCGCTCTGGTCGCCGAGCACCTGGGCCGGCCGGACGCCGGCGTGTTCGTCCTGCTCGGACCCGACTCCGAGGTCGGCCGGGCACTCGCCGTCCGCCGTCCCGACCGGGCCGTCGCCGCGCTCGACCGGTGGCGGGCGATGCTCGACCCGGCCGACCTGCTCATCGAAGTGGTGCACCACCGGGGGGCGGGCGACGCCACCCAGGCGGCCCGGCTGCTCGGCTTCGCGGTGGAGGCCGCAGTGCCGGCGGTGCTCACCAACGCGGTCCGCTACGCCGACCGCGGCGACGCCCCGACGGCCGACGTCCTCGACGCGGCCCGGCGCCTCGTGGTGCTCGACCCCCGGCACGTCGACCGGGTCAACGCCGAGGGTGCGCTGAAGTCCGGCAAGGAGATGGCCGAGCTCGCCGAAGAGGTGGCCATCCTGGCCGGCCGCGGAGCGAGCGGCGGCCGGGAGCTGCTGGTGCGCACCCGGTCGGTCGCCGAGCGCTGCGTCGTCCCCGCCGGTGCCGGTGGGCTGGGAATCGGCGAGGTGCACTTTCCCGAGCTCCCGGTCGCCGGGCCGGCCGACGCGGTGCTGCGCGAGCGGTGCGAGGCCGGCTTCGGCCAGCGCGGTGCACCCCGGTCAGCGGCGGCGCTCCACCGGCTGGACGAGGAGCTGGAGGTGATCTGCGGGCTCGGCTACCCGTCGTACTTCCTCACCGTCGGCGACGTAGTCGACCTCACCAAGTCCCTCGGGGTGCGCTGCGCGGCCCGTGGCTCCGGCGCCGGCAGCCTGGTCACCTACCTGCTCGGCATCTCCGACGTCGACCCGCTCGAGCACGGCCTGGTGATGGAGCGGTTCCTCTCACCGCTGCGGCACGCGCTGCCAGACATCGACGTCGACGTCGAGTCGGCCCGCCGGACCGAGGTCTACGAGGCGATCCTCGATCGGTACGGCGGCGAGCGGTGCAGCTGCGTGTCGATGATGGACACCTACCGCGCCCGGCACGCGATCCGCGATGTCGGCGCCGCGCTGGGCCTGCCGCCGGGCGAGATCGACACGGTGGCCAAGGCGTTCCCGCACATCCGGGCCAGCCAGGTCCGGGCGGCGCTGCGTGACCTGCCCGAGCTGCGCGCCAGCGGGCTGGACTCGGGCCGGCTCGACCTGCTGTTCCGGCTGGCCGAACGGCTGGACGGGCTGCCGCGCCACATCGCCCTGCACCCCTGCGGCGTACTGCTCTCCGACCTCAGCCTGCTCGACCGCACCCCGGTCGAGGCCAGCTGGCTCGGCTTTCCGATGAGCCAGTTCGACAAGGACGACGTCGAGGTGCTCGGGCTGCTCAAGCTCGACGTGCTCGGCATCCGCATGCAGTCAGCGATCGCGCACGCGGTCGCCGAGGTGGGCCGGGTCGACGGAGAAGATGTCGACATCGACGCGGTCCCGCGCGACGATCCGGCGACCTTTCAGCTCATCCAGTCGACCCGCACCCTGGGTTGCTTCCAGATCGAGTCGCCCGGCCAGCGCGAGCTGGTGGGCAAGTTCGGGCCGGAGACCTTCGCCGACCTCATCATCGACATCTCGCTGTTCCGGCCGGGGCCGGTCAAGAGCGACATGGTCACCCCGTTCCTGCAGGCCCGGCAGGGGTGGCGGGCGCCGGAGTACCTCCACCCCGACCTCGAGCCGGTGCTGGCCGAGACCTGCGGCGTGGTGGTCTTCCACGAGCAGGTGCTCAGGCTGGTGTCGGTGCTGACCGGCGCCAGCCTGGCGGAGGCCGACGAGGTACGCCGTGCGCTGGGCGACCCGCTTGGCCAGCCGGAGGTGCGGGCCTGGTTCGTCCCGGCCGCGCTCGGCCGCAGCTACTCCCTCGACGTGGTCGAGCGGGCATGGCAGGTGCTCGAGGCCTTCGGGTCCTTCGGCTTCTGCAAGGCCCACGCCGCCGCCTTCGCGGTGCCGACCTACCAGTCCGCCTGGCTCAAGGCGCACCACCCGGCCGCGTTCCTCGCCGGGGTGCTCACCCACGACCCCGGCATGTACCCCAAGCGGCTGATCCTCGACGACGCCCGGCAGTTCGGGATCGCGATCCTCTCGCTCGACGTCAACCGCTCCGACGCCGAGTACCGGGTGGAACGGGTGGGCGTCCTCGACGAGCCACCGCCCCGCGTCCTCGACGGGCCGCCGCGACCCGAGCCGCCGGTCGGTGTGCCGGACGCGCGGGCCCACGGCATCCGGCTCGGACTGGCGGAGGTCAAGGGGATCACCGAGGCCGAGGTGGCCCGGATTATCGCCGGCCGGCCCTACGCCTCGCTGTCGGACTTCTGGCACCGGGCCGCGGTCTCCCGGCCGATCGCGGAGCGCCTCGTGGTGGCCGGCGGGTTCGACGAGATCTATGGGCTGGGCTCCCCGCTGCCGGTACGTCGGCGCGGTTCGGTCACCCGCCGCGACCTGCTGTTGCAGGTCGTCGAGCTCGAGCAGTGGGCGCGGTCGCTACGGCGCGGGGGCGGTCCCGTGAGCCGCCGGACGGCGGGTGCGGCCGGCAGTCTGGCGACCACCACCGCCGCCGCCGGTGTCCGTGAGCTCGCCGCCCGGCAGTCGCAGGCGGCCGCGCCGGTGCGGCCCGCCGCCGAGCTACCCGTCCAGCTTGCGCTCGCCCTCGGCGACGAGCCGAGCGAAGTGCGCGCCACCGGCCTGCCCGAGATGACCGGTGCAGAGCGGGTGCGCGCCGAGCTCGAGGTGCTCGGCCTCGACGTCAGCCGGCACGTGCTCGACTTCTACGCCGACTTCCTGTCGGCCCTCGGGACCACCCGCGCGCGTGACCTGGTGCGCTGCCGCAGCCGGGCGCAGGTGCTGGTCGCGGGGGTGAAGGTGGCCACCCAGACACCGCCGATCCGGTCCGGCCGTCGGGTGATCTTCATCACGCTCGACGACGCCACCGGCCCGCTCGACGCCACGTTCTTCGAGGCGGCCCAGGCCGGCTACGCCGCCACCCTGTTCCACTCCTGGCTGCTGGTGGTGCGGGGGGAGGTACGGCGTACCGGCCCGCGCGGGGTCTCCATGCAGGCCACCGGCTGCTGGGAGCTGCCGCGGCTGCGCGACGAGTGGATGGCCGGCGGCCTGCCGGCGGTAGTGGCCGCGATGGCGCGAGCGCCGGTGACCAGTGAGTCCTCGGTGCACGGCGCGGCGGAGAGCCGGTCCACCCGGCCGGTTACCGTCACGCCGCCGCTGGTACATGCCACCGGCTTCGCCCAGTCGCCGTACGCCGACGTGGCTCCGGCCGGTGTCGGCAACGGCGCCCCTCGGCGGCTGTGGCACTCGAGCCCGGGCAGCGCCGGTGGGTGAGGTTGCCGGGGGGGGTTCTTCCCCCCTACGGCAGGCTGGTGGAAACTTCGCGGTACCCCAACCCCGCTGCGTTTCCGCGAGTGCCCCCACCACTGGTCGCCGAACGCCCGGCGATCCGACGCTTCGGAGGCATCCCGTGAGCCGCGGCTCGGTTCCGGCGACCGGGCCGCCGGCCGGGGCGCCCGGCGACGACACCGGCTGCAGCGTGCTGCACGTCGACATGGACGCCTTCTACGCCAGCGTCGAGCTGCGCTCGCGACCGGAGCTGCGCGGCCGGCCGGTCATCGTCGGCGGCGGCACTCGCGGCGTGGTGCTCTCGGCGACGTACGAGGCACGCACCTTCGGCGTCCACAGCGCGATGCCGATCATGCGGGCCCGGCGGCTGTGCCCGCAGGCGGTGGTGCTGCCACCGACCCCGGCGACTTACCGCGAGGTGTCCACCGGCGTGATGGAGCTCTTCCGATCGGTCACTCCGCTGGTCGAGCCGATCGCGCTGGACGAGGCGTTTCTCGACGTGTCCAGTGCGCGGCGACGGCTGGGCCGGCCGGCGCAGATCGGTGAGTGGCTGCGGGCCCGGGTGGCAGACGAGCAGGAGATCACCTGTTCGGTCGGCGTGGCCGGGACGAAGTTCGTCGCCAAGCTGGCCTCCGCGCGCTGCAAGCCCGACGGACTGCTGGTCGTGCCGCGGGCCGACGTGGTGAGCTTCCTACACCCGCTGCCGGTCGGGGCGTTGTGGGGTGTGGGGGAGCGCACCGGCGAGATCCTCGTCCGGCTCGGCCTGCGCACGGTGGGCGACCTGGCACATACTCCGGTCGGCACGCTGCAGCGCGCTCTGGGGGAGGCGGTTGGCGCGCACCTCGCCGCGCTGGCCTGGGGCCGCGACGAGCGGCTGGTGGTCGCCACCGAGCCCGACAAGAGCGTGGGAGCCGAGGAGACCTTCGGCCGCGACGTGGACGACCCGGTGGTGATCCATCGCGAGCTGCTCCGGCTGTCCGACCGGACCGCCGAGCGGCTGCGCGCGACCGCGCAGCGCGGGCGCACGGTGAGCATCAAGGTGCGCTTTGCCGACTTCACCACGATCACCAGGTCGCGGACGCTGACCGACCCCACCGACATCGGGCGGGAGATCTATGACACCGCCCGCTCGCTGTTCGATGCGCTCGGCCTGCAGCGTGCCCGGCTGCGGCTGGTCGGCGTTCGGGTGGAGGGCCTGCGCCCGGCGCAGGCGGCGCACCGGCAGCTCCGGCTGGGGGAGCGCGACGCCGGGTGGCGCGAGGCGGAGCTGGCCGTCGACCGGGCCAGCCGGCGCTTCGGCGCCGGTTCCGTTCGCCCGGCGGCGCTGGTGAGTGCCGATGACGACACGGTGGCACCGATGCCGCCCGGTCCAGCGCGGCCAACATGAGCCGTCGCGGGATTCGCCGCGGGGGAACTCGGAAAGTTCTCGTACCCGCCGCAGCGACCGGCTTTCGCGGTGGGCCGACCCCTCGTATCCTGAGGTCAGCTCGTTCCGGCTGGTCCGGTCAGCTGGTCGCACCCCTCGCACCCCTCGCACCGGTTCGGGGGCCGTCCATCGGGAGGAGGGCTGTGCCTCTCTCCGAGCACGAGCAGCGACTGCTCGACCAGATCGAGCGCGCCCTCTACGCCGAGGACCCGAAGTTCGCCACCTCGGTACGAGCCCGCGACCTCCGCAGTCACTACCGGCTGCGGATGGCTCGCTCCGCGGTGGCCTTCGTCGCCGGCCTGGTGCTGCTCTTCTCCGGCGTCATCTCCCGAGTTGTGGCGATCGGCGTACTCGGCTTCGTCGTGATGCTGGCGGCGCTGCTGTTCGGGCTGACCAGCTGGCAGCGGCTGACCGGCCACCGGGACGCACGCCCGGCCCGGCGCCGCTCCGACCCGACTCCCCGCATCGGTCGCCCGTCGGTCATGACCCGCCTCGAGGAGCGTTGGCGGCACCGCTGGGAGGAGCGCGGCCGGTAGGTCGTTCCGGCCCGCCCGGCGGGCCGTGAGCCGGACGCGTCGCACCGCCGGCTGGGTCAGGCCGGTGACCGCCGCAGCATCCGGCCCCGTAGCCGGGTCAGGGCCAGGTCCGCCGCGCCGAACGTGTCCGCCATGGTGCCGGCCGCCATACCGACCAGCGCCATGCTCGACCGCGGGACCAGCCGCACCTGCCAACGGCGGCCGGCGGTTGCCCGCGCGCGCAGGGCGGCTCGCGCCGAGCCGACCGCCGCCCGCAGGTCGCCGGCGTCGGCCGGCTGGCGTGAGTAGCGAGCCCGCTCCTCGGCTCCGACGAGCAGCCGCACCGCCTCCGCCGCAGCTCCGCTCAGACCGGCCCGGTGGATCAGGCCGCTGCCGGCGGCCCGCGGCGAGTCACTGCCTGCCCAGGCGTGACCGAAGTCGGACGCGTCGTCGCGCAGCTCCGCCCAGGCCGCGTGCGCGCGGCCAGCCGGTGAGGTTGCGGCCGCCCACCGGCGCCGGCGGACCACCGCTCGACTGACCGCCGGGAACGCGACGAGCGCGGCCACCAGCAGGCCGAGGAGGACCAGCCGCAACACCGGTGAGCTGGAGCGTTCGCCATCCGCCGTCTTCAGGTCCGCCGGCGGCAGCGCAACTGTGTCGTCCTCGAGTGTCCGGTCGAGCTTGTTGAGAATTGGGTCCTTGGCCGTCGGGTCCCCGGGGTCATCGCCACCCGAGCCGGTGGTGGGTCCCGGACCGGGGTTGTTCGGCGTGACCGTGTATTCGGGGTCGACCGCGCGGCCTTCCCCCAGCGGGGTCGGCTCGAACCGCAGCCAGCCAGCGCCCTCGAAGTACAGCTCCGGCCAGGCGTGCGCGTCGGCGGTGGTCACCCGCCAGCTGCCGTCGCCCTGCCGCTCACCGCGGGTGAAGCCGATGGCCACCCGGGCCGGTATCTGCGCCACCCGGGCGAAGAGCGCCATCGCGGCGGCGAACTGCTCGCAGTAGCCGGACCTGCGGGTCAGGAAGTTCTCCAGTGCGCTCTCGCTGTTGCCGGGCGGCGCCGTGACGTCGTACCGAAAGCTCCGGAAGAACTTCTGCAGCGCCAGCGCCTTCGAGTAGTCGTCCGGGGCCTCCGAGACGATGCCGGCGACCGTGCTGAGGACGCTGTCCGGCAGGTCTCCCGGGTACTCCCGGAACGGCTCCAGCCGTGGGTCCGCCGCCGGCGCCTTGCGCAGCTGCGCGGGGTCGGGCGTGACCTTGCGGCTCACCACGCTGTAGCTCAGCCGCCGGCTGCTGGACCTCGTCGAGAAGATCGTCGCAGTGGCCTTGTCGTAGTTCCAGCCCTTCACCTTGACGCTTGTCGCCGGATACGGCACCGGCAGCCAGTGCACGTCGAGGTCACGGACCTTGATCTTGGTTTCGATCTTGGTCGTGTCCACATCCGGCGAGAGGCCGTCGGGCACCGGCAGCCGGCCCTTGGAGATCCGCGACTCCTTCGACACCGTCAGCGGTGACTCCGACCAGGTGGAGCCGTCGAAGACGTCGAGCGCCACCATTCGCAGGTAGCCGGGGTCGGGGTCGGACGTGGTGACCCGCATGAGCTCCTTGGGGTTCTTGTCCAGGAGGTAGCCCTGCAGCCGGGCGATCGGGTTGTAGGTCGACACGGTGTCGGTGCCGTCGACGGTCGGTAGGCCGTTGCCGCCGCCTCCGAACAGCCCCGGGTGCAGGCCGGGGATCAGCGCAGGCACGACGACGGCCACGCCGAGCGCAGCCACGCCGATCCGGCGGCCCACCGCGGCCAACGGTGAGGTCTCGGCGTACTCGACCGCGTCCGGGGTCGCGGCGGTGGCGGCACGGCCGAGCCCCAGCGGCCGCCCCCAGCGGGCCAGCCGGTCCCGGCTGTCCGCGAGCAGCAGGCCGAGATAGCCCACGCCGCCGAGCACGAAGGGCAGCCAGCCCACGCCGTCCACGACGACGGCGGCCGGTACGGCGTACAGCGCGAGCAGCGGCAGGCCCGCCAGCGACGCGTGGCGCAGGGTGACCGCCAGCAGGTCGACCACCAGCGCGACGGCGGCAACGCCGACGACCGTGATGAGGACCATCCCGGTCCGGCTGGGTACCGGCGGCGAGAGGACCCGGATGTCGGCGAATCCTTCCTGCACCAGCTGGCGCAGGGTGGCCAGCGCGCCAGGCCCCGGCAGGACGCGCCCGATCGCCGAGCGATTGGCGAAGATCGTGGTGACGTAGACCAGGACGCCGCCCGCGGCCAGCAGCGGCGTGAGGGCCAACGGCACCCCGAACCGCCGGCCCAGCTCGCCGACGCCGGCCACGATGGCGATCGCGCCGGCGACCGGGAGCAGCCACGACAGGCCGCCGAACACCGGCCCGAGCGCCGCCGAGCACAGCAGCGTCGCCAGGCCCGCGTAGACCGCCAGGCGGCTCCGGTTGCTCATCGGTGTCCTCCTGCGGATGCGGGCAGGTCGTAGCCCTCCAACGGCCGAGCCGCCGCCGCCGTGCCGGCCTGCGGCCACACGGTGCCGAGCGACGTGCCGTGCCGCACCCGCAGAACCCGCCAGCCGGCGGCCTGCAGCAGTCGGGCCCGGGCGGTGAAGGCGGTCTCCGCGTCGGCTCGCGCCCGTGCACCCAGAGTAGCCCAGGTGGCAGTGTCCAGAAGCACCGCGACGCCGGCGGCGGCGCTGTGCCGGAGCCGGCCCAGCAGCTCCGCCTCGTCCGCATCGAGCCGGCCGAGCACGGCCACGAGGAGGCCCTCGCCACTCGAGCGGCGTACGCCGGTCAGCGCCGCGCCGAGAGAGGTGCGCTCTGTCGGCGCCACGACGGCCAGGCTGTCGAGGAGCAGGCTCTCCGCCGTACCGCTGGACTCGCCGGCCGCCTCGCCGGTGGCGTCGCCGTCGCCCGTGACCAGCCGGATGCGGTAGCCGCTGCGAGCCAGGTGGACGCCCACGGAGGCCGCGGCGCTGACCGCCCACTCGAACGACGAGCCGGGGCCGTCGCCGCGGTGCGCGTCCTCGCGGCTGTCGAGCAGCACGGCGGCGCGGCTCTGCCATGGCTGCTCCTCCCGGCGCACCATCAGCTCGCCGTAGCGCGCGGTCGATCGCCAGTGCACCCGGCGCAGGTCGTCGCCCTGCCGGTACTCCCGGGTGGCCACGTCGTCCTCACCGGCGGTGGACACCGACCTCGCCCGGCTCTCCCCGGCGCCGGCCCACTCACCTCGTAACCGCACCGGCGGCAGCGAGGTGATGGACGGCGTGACCACCAGCGAGTCCACCGCGGCGAAGGAGCGGGTGACCTCGCAGAGCCCGAACGGGTCGGTCAGCCGGACCGAAAGCGGTCCGATCCGGTAGCGGCCGCGCAGGTCGGAGCGCACCGGGTAGGAGACCTCCCGGATGCCGTGCGGCTCCACCCGGTCCAGCACGAACCGCGGCCGCCCCCCGAGCACGTAGGGCAGCGAGTCCTCCACCAGCAGGACGCCGGTGGGGAGGCGGGAGACGTTGTCGAGCCGCAGCACCACCGAGGCAGCCGAGCCCGCCGGCACTCTCGGCGGGTCGAGCCGGCGGGTGCACGACAACCGGTATCGCGTCCGGTGCACCACGGCGAGCGCGACGGCGGGCAGCACCAGCAGGAACACCCCGACCCGGAGCAGGTCGCGCTCGCCGAGAGCGAGCGCACAGATCGTGGCGGCGACGCCGGCGGCGACGAAGCTGCGACCGCGGGTGGTGAGCCCGGCGAGGGCGCGCCGCACCTACCGGTCCTGACTCCGGGCGGCGCGCCGTGTCTCCGGTTCAGGCACGGGCACCCGGGTCACGATGTCGGCCACTACGGAGCTCGGCGTACGCCGGGCGATCTGGGCTTCGGCGGTGGGCAGCAGCCGGTGGGCGAGCACCGGCTCCGCCAGCGCCTGGATGTCGTCGGGCAGCACGTAGTCGCGGGCGTCGAGCGCCGCTGCGGCGCGGGCCATCCGCAGCAGGTGCAAGGTGGCGCGGGGAGAGGCGCCGAGCCGCAGGTCGGGCGCGTTGCGGGTGGCGGTGACCAGCTCGATCGTGTAGCGACGTAGCGGCTCGGCGACGTAGATGGTCCGTACCAGCTCGACCAGCTTGGCCACCTCGCGGGCGTCGGCAACAGGTTCCAGATCGTCGAGCGGCGAGCCGGCCCCGTGGCTGTCCAGCATCGCGAGCTCGGAGCGGGCGGCCGGATACCCCATCGAGATGCGGGCGGAGAACCGGTCCCGCTGGGCCTCGGGTAGCGGGTAGGTGCCCTCCATCTCGATCGGGTTCTGGGTCGCGATGACCATGAAGGGCGACTCGAGCTCGTAGGTCACCCCGTCCACCGTGACCTGGCGCTCCTCCATGCACTCGAGCAGGGCCGACTGCGTCTTCGGGGAGGCCCGGTTGATCTCGTCGCCGAGCAGGATGTTGGCGAAGACGGCGCCGGGCTTGAACTCGAAGTCGTGGGTCTCCTGGTTGTAGACGCTCACGCCGGTGACGTCGCTGGGAAGCAGGTCGGGGGTGAACTGGATCCGGCGTACCTCGGCATCGATCGAGCGGGCCAGCGCCTTGGCGAGCATGGTCTTGCCCACGCCCGGAACGTCCTCGATGAGCAGGTGGCCCTCCGCGAGCAGCACGGTGAGCGCCAGCCGGACGACGTCGGGCTTGCCCTCGATGACCTGCTCGACGGCTCCGGTGATCCGCGCGGCGGTCGCCGTGAGGTCCTCGAGGCCGACCGCGCCGCCCGGAGTCCTCACCGGCCCAGCGGGCATCGGCGTCGCACCTGCCACGGAACCCCTCCCGCGCCTGCTGCGGCCGTGCGGCCGTTGGCTTCGGGCAAGTGTGACAGGTGCAGCGCCGCTGGCTAGATCCCGGTATCAACCCGTAACCGTCGACGGCGCACCTGCCCCCAGGGACCCTCGGCCGGCCGGACCGACTCTCGGGTGGTTGACGGTGGAGCGAAGTGGGGTAGCGTGGCGCTCATTGGAGGAACTGTGCGGTCGGCGTGCACTGGAGGGGGAGCGCGGTGTTCCTCGGCACGCACGCCCCCCGTCTCGATGACAAGGGGCGGCTGATGCTGCCCGTGAAGTTCCGCGCCGCGATGGAGAGGGGGCTCGTGATCACCAAGGGACAGGAGCGCTGCCTCTACATCTGGCCGGCCGACGAGTTCGCCCGGATAGCCGAGAGCGTGCGGGCGACACCGGCGACAACGACGTCGGGCCGGGGTCGCGTCCGGCTCTTCTTCGCCTCCGCCTGGGACGAGACCCCGGACAAGCAGGGGCGGATCACGGTGCCGACCGGGCTGCGGGAGTACGCCGGCCTCGACCGGGACTGCGTGCTCATCGGCGCGAGCAGCAAGGTCGAGCTGTGGGACGGGCAGGCCTGGCAGGACTACCTGGCCGCGCAGGAGTCGGCGTACGCCGAGGACCCGGAAGGGGTGATCCCCGGAGTCGTCTGACGCTTTCCCTGAGACCGGCCGAACGCACGGCGAGGTCTCCGACCGCTCCGCCCCCTGGCGCACCTTCCCCGGTGCCAGACGGCGAAGCGGCGGGGACCTGGCCGTGCGTCCCACCCGGGTCCCGGCCCGGGCAGCCGCCGGGCCTGCGCACCACCGGAGCAAGAACGCGAAGGGTCGAGATGGACGAGAGGCTCGTCGACGACCCGGCCGGGCCGTCGACTCCCCGCCGGCACCGGCCGGATGGCCTGGCCGAGGAGGTCTGGGCCAGCGCGCTGCTCATCGGGCTCGCGGTCCTGGCCACCGTGGGTGTGGCCCTGCTGGCGCACGTGCTGTTGCGGCCCGGCTCCTAGCGCCATGTCCAACCCGCCCCCTCGACACGTCCCGGTGCTGCTCGAGCGGGTCGTGGACCTGCTCTCCCCAGCCCTGACGGCCGGTCCGGCGGTGGTGGTCGACGCCACCGTGGGCCTCGGCGGGCATGCCGCGGCGCTGCTGGAGCGCCATCCCGGGCTGCGCCTGGTGGGGCTGGACCGCGACCGGCAGGCGCTGGCCCAGAGCGCCGACCGGCTGGCGGCGTACGCCGGCCGCGTCGATCTGGTGGCTACCCGATACGACCACCTGACGGCGGTGTTGCGAGGGCTCGGCCTGGACCGAGTTGACGGAGTGTTGTTCGACCTCGGTGTGTCGTCGCTGCAGCTCGACGATCGTTCGAGAGGCTTCGCCTATGCCCAGGACGCGCCGCTGGACATGCGGATGGACCCGGCGACGGGTCCCACCGCGGCCGACGTCCTGAACACCTATCCGGTCCGGGAGCTGGCCCGGGTCCTGCGCGAGTACGGCGAGGAGCGGTTCGCCCGGCGCATCGCCGAGGCCGTCGTACAAGAGCGCGCCCGCCGGCCCTGGACCTCGACGGCGCCGCTGGCCGAGCTGGTCCGCAGCGCGATCCCGGCGGCGACCCGGCGTACCGGCGGCCATCCGGCCAAGCGCACCTTCCAGGCGTTGCGGATCGAGGTCAACGGCGAGCTGGCAGCGCTGGAGGCGGCGCTGCCGGCGGCGCTCGCGTCGCTGCGGGTGGGTGGCCGGGTCGCGGTGGTCGCTTACCACTCGCTGGAGGACCGGCTGGTCAAGCGTGCGCTGACCGACCGAGCCGTCAACACCTCTCCGCCCGGTCTGCCGGTCGAGCTGCCCGGACACGGCCCCGAGCTGCGGCTGCTCACCCGTGGCGCCGAGGCGCCACGGGAGGAAGAGGTGGCGGCCAACCCCCGCTCCGCCTCGGCCCGGCTCCGGGCCGCCGAGCGCCTGCGGGAGGCGGCGTGAGCGCCGCGCCGCTCCCCGGTCCGGCCGCACCAGCCGCAACCGGCCGGCACCAGCCGGAGGCACCGCTGCGGCTGGTGCCGCCGGTGGCTCGGGCGGCTCGTGCGCCGTTCGTCCTGCTGGTCGCCGGCCTGCTCGCCACCGGCCTGCTCGCGCTGCTGCTGCTCAACACCGTGCTGGCGCAGGATGCCTTCCGCCTGCATGACCTGCAGCGCCGGGGGCTGGTGGTGTCCGACCGCCAGCAGCAGCTCGAGCAGCTGCTGGCGGCCCAGCGCTCACCGGCGTTGCTGGCCTCCCACGCCACCGCTCTCGGCATGGTGCCCGGCTCCGCGCGCAGCTTCGCCCGGCTGGCCGACGGGCGGGTCGTCGTCGTCCTCTCGCCCGCCAAGCCGGTGCGCCGGCCAGCGGCAGCAACGCCGGCGCCGGCCGTCAAGCCGGTTCCCACGCCACCCAAAGCCGTCCCGGCGACCGCCCGCAAGCCGGTCGCTCCTGTCCGGCCGACCCCCAAGCCGTCGGGGAGCCCACGGTGAGCACGTCGTCGAGCCGGCGCAGCGGCGGCGGATCGCAGCGAACGCCGCGCGTCGCCGCGTCGCGCCGGCCGGCCCGGGCGCGCCGCGAACCCGCCAGCCCTACCCTCGGCAACTCGGCCCGACGGCTCAGCGGCGGCCTGCTCGCCCTCGGCGTACTGCTGTCCGTGCTGGGGGCCCGGCTGGTCCAGCTGCAAGGCCTGGACGCGGCGACTTACGCCGTGGCAGCGGTGGACCAGCGGCGGCACACCTTCGAGCTGCCGGCGGAGCGCGGGTCGATCACCGATCGCAACGGCGTACCGCTGGCGATGAGCGTCGACGCGCGGCTCGTCTACGCCGATCCCCGGCTGGTCACCGACCCGGTTGAGGAGGCCCGGCTGCTCAGCCCCTACCTCCACCGCCCGCCGCCGAGCTTGGTGCCAGACTTGCAGGGCACTGGCAAGCGCCCGGGCACCCGCTACGTGGTGCTGGCCCGAGGCCTCACGCCCGCCTACGCCCGGACCGTCTCCGACCTGGGCCTGCCCGGCATCGAGGTGGTGCCGGAGAGCCGGCGGGTGTACCCGGCGGGCAGCCTGGCGGCGTCCGTCGTCGGCTTCACCGACCACCAGGGCAAGGGCGCCGGCGGGCTCGAACTGTCCCTCGACCGGTTGCTGGCGGGTCGTAACGGCCGGCTGACCGCCGAGCTCGGCCGGGACGGACGGGCGATTCCGGCCGGCCGCCACGTCGAGCTCGACCCGGTTCCAGGAACCGGCGTCACGCTGACTCTGGACGCCGACCTGCAGTGGAAGGCCCAGCAGGAGATCACCGCCCAGGTGCGGGCCACCGGCGCCGAGAACGGCACCATCATCGTGCTCGACCCGCGTACCGGCGACGTGCTCGCGATGGCCAGCGCGCCGACCTTCGACCCCAACGTCGCGGGCCGCGCTCCGGCCGCCGACCGCGGCAACCGGGCCGTCTCCGACGTCTACGAGCCGGGCAGTGTCAACAAGGTCATCACCGCGGCCGCGGCCCTGTCCACCGGCGCCGTCACACCGGACACCGTCATCACCGTGCCGCCGGAGCTGAAGATCTACGACAAGACGTTCCACGACGCCGAGTCGCACCCCCTCGAGCGGCTGACCTTCACCGGCGTACTGGCCAAGTCGAGCAACATCGGCACCATCCAGGTGGCCCAGAAGATCGGCAAGGACACCCTCTACCGGTATCTGCGGAGCTTCGGGTTCGGCTCTACCACCGGCATCGGGCTGCCGGGGGAGAGCCGGGGCATCCTGCCGCCCCCGGACCGGTGGAGCGGCACCCAGCTGCCCACGATCGCGTTCGGGCAGGGCGTGTCGGTGACCGCGCTGCAGGTCGCCTCGGTCTACGCGACCGTCGCCAACGGCGGCGTACGGGCGACCCCCCGGCTGGTGCGGGGCACGATCGGCCCGGACGGGCGGGTGACGCCGGCGCCGCCCGCCACGACGCGCCGGGTGCTGACCCCGCTGGTGAGCGCCCAGCTGCGCGACATGCTGGAGGCCGCCACGACCGACCAGGGAACCGCCCCCCGGGCCCAGATCCGCGGCTACCGGGTCGCCGGCAAGACCGGCACCGCTCAGCTGGTCGCACCCCGCGGGTGTACCAGGGCACCACGCCCTCGCTGCGGCGGCTACGTACAGGGTCGATACACCTCCTCCTTCGTCGGCTTCGCGCCGGCCGACCGGCCGCAGCTGGTGGTCGCGGTGGTCCTGCAGGCTCCGGTGAACGGGCACTTCGGCGGGATCGTGGCCGCGCCGGTCTTCCGCGAGGTGATGTCGTTCGCGCTCACCAGCCGGCGCATCGCCCCCACGGGGACCAGTCCGCCGCATGCCCAGCTGGTCGCCCCCTGACGGGTAGCCTCGGCACCGTGCCCGCTGCAGCCGGCCCTCTCCCGTGGCGGCCGGAGAGAGTCCTCCCCAGGCCGCTCACCGGGCTGGCGCAGTTGCTGCCAGAGGCGGCCTGGAGCGGCCTGCCGGCGCCCGGTGCGCAGCTCACCGGCGTGACGCTCGACTCCCGCGCCGTACGACCCGGGGACCTCTACGCCGCGCTGCCGGGCACCCGCGCCCACGGTGCCGACTTCGCCCGCGATGCAGCTCGGGCCGGCGCCGTGGCGGTGCTCACCAGCCCGGACGGGCGGGCCCGCGCCGAACGGGCGGGAATCCCGGTCGTCGTCCTGCCGGCCCCCCGGGAGGTGCTCGGCGTGGTGGCCGGCTGGGTCTACGGGTGGCCGGGGGAGTCGCTGTTGCTGCTCGGCGTGACCGGGACCAACGGCAAGACCACCACGTCCCATCTCCTAGAGGCCGGGCTGCGGGCGGTGGGCCGTACGCCGGGCCTGATCGGCACCGTCGAGACCCGGGTGGCCGGGGAGGCGCTGCCGAGCCTGCGCACCACACCCGAGGCGCCTGAGCTGCAGGGGCTGCTCGCGGTGATGCTGGAGCGTGGCGCCGACGCGGTCGCGACGGAGGTCTCCAGCCATGCGCTGGCCCTCTGCCGGGTGGAGGGGCTGCGCTTCGACGTCGCGGTCTTCACGAACCTGTCGCAGGACCACCTGGACTTCCATGGAGATCTCGAGACCTACTACGCCGTCAAGGCGTCGCTGTTCACCCCGGAACGGGCCGCCCTCGGGGTGGTGAACGTCGACGATCCCCACGGTGCCCGGCTGGCGGGCCAGGCCGCGATACCGGTCATCACCGTGTCGCCCTCCGGCGCGGTGGCCGCGGACTGGGCCGGCAAGGACATCGCCGTTCTCGAGCAGGAGAGCACGTTCACCCTGGCGGGGCCGGCCGGCGTCGAGATCCCGGCCGTGGTGCGGCTGCCCGGTCGGTTCAACGTCGACAACGCCGCCCTTGCCATCGTCGCGCTGGCCGCCGCCGGGCTGCCGGCCGGCCGGGCGGCCGGCGGGATCGGCGCGCTGAGGGCGGTGCCGGGGCGGATGGAGCGCATCGACGCCGGCCAGTCCTTCCTCGCCCTCGTCGACTACGCCCATACGCCGCAGGCCGTGGCGAACCTGCTGGCCGCCCTGCGCCCGGCGACCGCCGGCCGGCTGCTCGTCGTTCTGGGCTGCGGCGGGGACCGTGACCGGCTCAAGCGGCCGCAGATGGGGGCGGCGGCGGTGGCCGGCGCGGACATCGCCGTCTTCACCACCGACAACCCGCGCTCGGAGGACCCGGTGGCGATCCTCGACGCCATGCTGGCCGGAGCCGCCGCTGCCGGCGGGGCGGCCCCGATCGTCGAGCCGGACCGGGCGGCCGCCATCGCCCTCGCTGTCGAGCTGGCCCGACCCGGTGACACCGTGGTCGTCGCGGGCCGGGGCCACGAGTCGGGCCAGGAGCTGGCCGACACGGTGGCGCCGTTCGACGACCGGGTGGTGCTGCGGGCAGCACTGACGCCGGCGGGGAGCGTCGCGTGATCCCGTTGTCGCTCGCCGAGGTGGCGGCGGCCACCGGCGGCCGGCTGGACGGCGTTCCCGACCCCGGCGCTGCGATCTGCGGTGCCGTCGTCGTCGACTCGCGGCAGGTGAGCCCGGGCGCCCTTTTCGTCGCGCTGCCGGGGGAACGGGTCGACGGGCACGACTTCGCGGCGGCGGCGGTCCGTGCCGGTGCCGCCGCGGTGCTCGCCGAGCGGCCGGTCGGCTCGCCGGCGGTCGTCGTGGCGGACGGCGTGGTGGCCCTGGCGCGGCTGGCGCGGGCGGTGTTCGACCGCCGGGCCGCCGGCGGCGATCTGCGCGTGGTGGGCGTCACCGGCTCGAGCGGCAAGACCGGCACCAAGGACCTGCTTGCCGCGCTGCTGCCCCCCCTAGGCGAGACGGTGGCAACGGCGGGGTCGTTCAACAACGAGATCGGCCTGCCGCTCACCGTCTGCCGGCTGACGGCGTCCACCCGCTTCCTGGTCCTGGAGTACAGCGCCCGCGGCCTCGGCCACATCGCGGCCCTCTGCGCCGTCGCCCCGCCGGACGTGGCCGTCGAGCTCAACGTCGGTACGGCGCACCTCGGCGAGTTCGGCACCCGCGAGGCCATCGCCCGGGCCAAGGCGGAGCTGGTGGATGCCCTGCCGACAGCCGGGGTGGCGGTGCTCAACGCCGACGACCCGGCGACCCTGGCCATGGGCCGGCGTACCGGGGCCCGGGTCGTCACCTTCGGGCGGGCCGCGGCGGCCGACGTGCGCGCGACCGACGTCCGGCTCGACCCGTCGGGGCGGCCGGCATACACGCTGCACACATCTCACGGCTTCGCACCGGTGCGGCTCGGCCAGTACGGCGAGCACCTGGTGTCGAACTCCCTCGCGGCCGCAGCGGTCGCCGTCGAGCTCGGTGCCTCGCCGGCGGACATCGCCGCCGGCCTGGCCGCCGCGCGGCCCGCCAGCCGGTGGCGGATGGAGGTCACCGAGACCCCCGACGGCGTCACGATCGTCAACGACGCCTACAACGCCAACCCCGAGTCGATGCGGGCCGCCCTGCGGGCACTGGTGGCCATGGCGGCCGGCCGCCGGTCCTGGGCGGTGCTCGGCGAGATGGCGGAGCTGGGCCCGGCCGCCGGTGCTGAGCACGCGGCGACCGGGCGGCTGGCGGCGCAGCTCGGCGTACGCCGGCTGCTGGTCGTGGGGCCGGCGGCAGCGGGCATCGCCGCGGGGGCCGCCGGGGGCGGGCTGGCGGCGAGCGCGGTCTCCGACGTCGAGGCGGCGCTCGGCCTGCTGCGGTCGGAGCTGGCGCCCGGCGACGTCGTACTGGTCAAGGCCTCGCGTGCCGCCGGACTGGAGCGGGTGGCGGCCGGCCTGCTCACCCATGTGGTGCCGGCGTGAGGGCCGTCCTCGTCGCAGCCCTGGTGTCGCTGATCCTCTCCCTGCTGGGTACGCCGGCCGCGATCCGGCTGCTGCGCGCGCACGGGTACGGCCAGCTGATCCGCGATGACGGCCCGACCAGCCACCACACCAAGCGCGGCACGCCCACGATGGGCGGCATCGTGATCATCACCGCCACGCTGGCCGGCTATCTCGTCGCGCATCTGGTCACCCTGCGCGGGCCGACCGCCTCCGGCCTGCTGGTGCTGCTGCTGATGACCGGGCTCGGCGCGGTCGGCTTCGTCGACGACTTCATCAAGATCCGCAAGCAGCGCAGCCTGGGCCTTTCCAAGACCACCAAGCTGCTCGGCCAGCTGCTGGTGTCGGTCGCCTTCGGCGTACTGGCCCTGCAGTTCGCCAACGCGAAAGGCATGTCGCCGGGCTCCACCCACCTCTCGTTCGTCCGCGACAGCACGCTCGCCTTCGGCGCCGCGGGCTTCGTGCTGTGGGCCTACCTCATGGTCTCTGCCACGTCCAACGGCGTGAACCTCACCGACGGCCTGGACGGCCTGGCCACCGGTACGTCGGTGATGGTGTTCGCGTCGTACGTGATCGTGAACTTCTGGCAGTTCGGCAACTCGTGCCCGAGCGCGGGGAACTGCTACACGGTGCGTGACCCGCTGGACGTGGCCATCGTCTCCGCAGCTGCGATGGGAGCCTGCTTCGGGTTCCTGTGGTGGAACGCGTCGCCGGCGCGGATCTTCATGGGTGACACCGGCTCGCTGGCCCTCGGTGGCGCGCTGGCGGGCATCGCAATCGTGAGCCGGACCGAGCTGCTGCTGGTGCTGGTCGGCGGCCTGTTCGTCGTCGTGACGCTCTCGGTGATCCTGCAGGTGGCGGCCTTCCGCCTGTTCGGCCGGCGGGTCTTCAAGATGGCGCCGCTCCAGCACCACTTCGAGCTATCCGGCTGGGCGGAGGTCACCATCGTCATCCGGTTCTGGATCATCGCAGGGCTGGCGGTCGCCTTCGGCCTCGGCGTCTTCTACGCCGACTTCCTCTCGGCCGGCTCGTTGCGGTGACGGTGTCGCCGACGGACGCGACCGGCTGGGCCGGCGTTGCCGTCTGCGTGGCCGGCGTGGGCGTGTCCGGAGTCGCCGCGGCCGAGACGCTGGTCCGGCGCGGTGCCCGGGTGACCGCCGTGGACGCGCGCGCCGGCGAGCGGGAGGCGACCCGGGCCGCGCTGCTGGAGGCGCTGGGCGCCCGGGTGCGGCTGGGGGCGGCCGCGGCGGCGGACCTGCCGGCCGGCACGGTTCTGGTGGTCACCTCGCCGGGCTGGCGTCCCGATGCGCCGCTGCTGGTGGCCGCCACCGCGGCCGGCGTACCGGTGTGGGGGGAGGTGGAGCTGGCCTGGCGGCTCCGGCCGCCCGGCGCCGCCCCCTGGCTCGCCGTCACCGGTACCAACGGCAAGACCACCACGATCCGGATGCTGGCCGCGATGCTCGCCGCCGCGGGCCACCGCACGATCGCCGCCGGCAACGTCGGCACGCCGGTGCTGGCGGCCGTGACGGCGCGGCCGGCGTACGACGTGCTGGCGGTCGAGCTGTCCAGCTTCCAGCTGCACTGGTCTGCCTCGGTGGCGCCCTACGCCGCGGCCGTGCTCAACGTGGCCCCCGACCACCTGGACTGGCACGGCTCCCTGGCGGCGTACGCCGCTGCGAAGTCGAAGATCTTGACGTCGGCCGGCTGCGCGGTGGTCAACGCCGACGACCCGGGCGCCATGGCGCTGGCCGACGGGGCCCGCGACGTCCACCCGTTCACCCTCGGGTCGCCGGTCCAGGGAGGCCTGGGAGTGCTCGACAGCCGGTTGGTCGACCGTGCCTGGGGGGCGACCACGGGATCGGGGGCCCCGGACGGCGTCGTGCTCGCCTCGGTCGGGGACGTCCGCCCGGCCGGGCCGCACAACGTCGCCAACGCGCTGGCCGCCGCGGGGCTGGCCCGGGCCTACGGGGTGCCGCCCGGGGCCGTACGCGCCGGGCTGCGGGCCTACGCGCCCGACCCGCACCGCAACGCCCCGGTGGCCACCGTCCGCGGCGTGGCCTACGTCGACGACTCCAAGGCGACCAACCCGCACGCGGCGGCCGCGTCGCTCTCGGCGTACCCCAGCGTGGTCTGGGTCGCCGGCGGTCTGGCCAAGGGGGCGTCGTTCGACGCCCTGGTGGCCGGGGCGGCCGGTCGGCTACGAGGGGCCGTGCTGCTGGGCGTGGACCGGGGGCAGATCGCGGCCGCCCTGCTCCGACACGCGCCCGATCTCCCCGTGGTCGAGGTTCCCGCCACCGAGACTGGCGCGATGGACGCGGTGGTACGGCTCGCGGCGGAGCTTGCCGGCCCCGGCGACACCGTCCTGCTGGCGCCGGCGGCCGCCTCGATGGACATGTTCACCGACTACCGCGAGCGCGGGGAGGCGTTCGCCGCCGCCGTCCGCCGGCTGCCCGGGGACCGGCGGTGACCGCACCGCCAGAGCCGGCGCCGCCTCCTGGGCGGCTGCCGCTGCTGCAGCGGCCGCTGACGTCCTACTACCTGGTCCTGGGCAGCGCCGTCATGTTGGTCGCACTGGGCCTGGTGATGGTCCTGTCGGCGTCGAGCGTGCAGTCCTACTCGCAGTCGGGCTCGTCGTTCACGATCGTGCAGAAGCAGGCGATGTGGGTCGCCGCCGGGCTGCCGGTGCTCTGGGTTGCGAGCCGGCTCCCCGTGACGGTCTACCGCTGGATCGGCTACCCCCTCATGGTCGTCGCGGTGGTGCTGCTCGGGCTGGTGCTGTGGCCCGGGGTTGGCCACAACGTCTCCGGCGCGACCCGGTGGATCGACCTTGGTCCGGTGCGGGTCCAGCCCAGCGAGCCGGCGAAGCTGGCGCTGGCGCTCTGGGGGGCCGACCTGTTCACCCGCAAGGCGCGGCTGCTCGGCCAGTGGCGCCACCTGCTGGTGCCGCTCGTGCCGGTCACCCTGCTGGTCGTCGCGCTGGTGATGCGCGAGCCGGACCTCGGTACGACGCTGGTCCTGCTGATGGTGGTGCTGTCACTGCTGTGGGTGGTGGGGGCCCCGGCCAGACTGTTCGGCGCGATCTCGGGCGGCGTCGTGGCGATGGCGGTGACGATGATCGCCATGGAGCCGTACCGGATGGCGCGGATCACCGGTTTCCTCGACCCCTTCGCCGACCCGCACAAGAGCGGCTACCAGGCGGTGCAGGGGCTCTACGCCCTCGCCTCGGGCGGCTGGTTCGGCGTCGGCCTGGGAGCCAGCCGGCAGAAGTGGGACTACCTGCCCAACCAGTACACCGACTACATCTTTGCGATCATCGGTGAGGAGCTCGGGCTGGTCGGCACGCTGGTCGTCCTGCTGCTGTTCGCCGCCCTCGGGTACGCCGGCCTCCGGATCGCCCGGCGTACCACCGACCCGTTCCGCCGGCTGGCCGCCGCCGCCGTGACCGCCTGGCTGCTCGGGCAGGCGCTGGTGAACATCGGCGCCGTGGTCGGGTTGCTTCCCATCACCGGAATCCCGTTGCCGATGGTGTCCTTCGGGGGGTCGGCGCTGCTGCCCACGCTGGTGGCCGTCGGCATGCTGATGTCCTTCGCGCGCGCGGAGCCCGGCGCCGCCGCCTCGTTGGCCGCCCGGGGCCCGGGGCGGGCGCGCCGGTTGGTGGGCTGGCTGCGTCCGGTCGGGCCGGTGCGGCCGGTGGCGCCATCCCGCCCGGCCGGTCGTCCCTCCCGCCGGCCGACCTCCCACCCGGGGGTGCGGCCGGTGGCGGCTGCGGCCCGCCCGGCGGCGCGGGTGGCCGGTCGCGCGGTGCCGCGGCCCGCGGCCCGCACCCGGGCCGGTAGCGGGTCCGTCGCCGGCCGTCGGCACCGCTGAGCCGGTGCGCAGCGTCGTACTCGCCGGGGGGGGAACGGCCGGCCACGTCGAGCCGGCGCTGGCGGTCGCCGACGTCCTGCTGCTGCGCAACCCCACCCTGGCCGTCACCGCGCTGGGCACGGACAGGGGGCTGGAGGCGCGCCTGGTCCCCGCGCGCGGCTACCGGCTGGCGCTGATCCCACCGGTGCCGATGCCGCGCCGGCCGAGCACCGTGCTGCTGACCCTGCCCGGTCGGCTGGCCGGCGCGGTGGCGGCCGCCGGTGGGGTTCTCGACTCGACCGCGGCCGACGTGGTGGTCGGCTTCGGGGGCTACGTCGCGCTGCCTGCCTACCTCGCCGCCCGCCGCCGCCGGCTGCCGATCGTGGTCCACGAGGCCAACGCCCGGGCCGGTCTGGCCAACCGGGTCGGCGCCCGGCTCACGCCCTACGTCGCCACCGGTACGCCGGCGACGCGGCTGCCGCACGCCACCTATCTCGGAATCCCGATGCGGCCTGCGGTCGCCCGGCTGGACCGCCCGGCGCTGCGGCCGTCGGCCCGCGCCGCGTTCGGGCTGCGGTCCGACCTGCCGACGCTGCTGGTCACCGGTGGGTCCCAGGGCGCCCGCCGACTCAACGAGGCGGCAACCGGTGCGGCCGCCGGCCTGGCCGCCGCCGGTGTACAGGTGCTGCATGCGACCGGCGCCGCCCACCTCGACCACGTGCTCCGGCGGGTTCCCCGAACCGGCCCGGTGCCCTACGTCGCCGTGGCCTACGTCGAGCGGATGGAGCTGGCCTACGCGGCCGCCGACCTGGCGCTGTGCCGTGCCGGGGCGATGACCTGCGCGGAGCTGGCCGCGGTGGGCCTTCCCGCGGCCTACGTGCCGCTGGCCGTCGGCAACGGCGAGCAGCGCCTCAACGCCGAGCCGGTGGTGGCGGCCGGCGGCGGTCTGCTGGTGGCGGACTCGGCGGCGGATGCCGCCTGGGTCCTCCGCACGCTGGTGCCGTTGCTGTGCGCCCCGGGCCGGCTCGCCACCATGGGGGAGGCGGCCGGCCGGTTCGGCCGGCGGGACGCCGACGTCGCGCTGGCCCGGATGGTCGAGACGGCGGCGCGGGGGAGGCTGCGGTGAATGTCGGCCCGGCCGCCGGGGCGTTCGGGCCGGTGCACTTCGTCGGCATCGGGGGCGCCGGCATGAGCGGCATCGCCCGGATCCTGTTGGCCCGCGGGATCCCGGTGTCCGGGACCGACGCCAAGCAGTCGCGCGCGCTGGCCGCGCTCGCGGCCCTCGGCGCCCGGGTGCACGTCGGGCACGCGGCGGAGCGGGTCGAGGGCGCGCGCACGGTCGTGTTCTCCAGTGCCATCCGGCCCGACAACCCCGAGCTGGTCCAGGCCCGGCGGCGCGGGCTGCGGGTGTTGCCGCGGGCGGCGGCGCTGGCCGAGGTGATGGCGGGCCGGCTCGGCGTGGCGGTGGCCGGCACGCACGGCAAGACGACGACGACCTCCATGCTCACGGTGGCCCTCCAGCATTGCGGCGCCGACCCGTCCTTCGCGATCGGCGGCGACCTTAACGAGCCGGGCTCCAACGCCCACCACGGCTCGGGGGAGATGTTCATCGCCGAGGCCGACGAGAGCGACGGGTCGTTCCTGCTGCTCTCGCCCTACGTCGCCGTGGTCACCAACGTCGAGCCCGACCACCTCGACTACTACGCCGACGCGGCGGCGGTCGAGTCGGCGTTCGAGAAGTTCCTCACCCGCATCGACCCGGCGGGTGCCCTGGTGGCCTGCCTCGACGATCCGGGTGCCAGCCGGCTCGCGGACCGGGCCCGGGCCGGCGGGCTTCGGGTGCACACCTACGGCGAGGCGGCGGCGGCCGACCTGCGGGTCGAGGGTCTAGCGCTCCGCGGCGGGTCCTCGGCGTACACGGCCGTGGCCTCGGGCCGCCGACTGGGCCAGATCCGGCTCGCGGTGCCCGGCCGGCACTACGCGCTCGACTCGGCGGCGGCGCTCGCCGCCGGACTGCTCCTCGACCAGCCGTTCGCCGGTCTGCGCTCCGGTCTGGGCAGCTTCGCCGGCGCCCGGCGCCGGTTCGAGCTCAAGGGCAGCGCTGGCGGCGTACGGGTGTTCGACAGCTATGCCCATCACCCGACCGAGATCCGGGCCGACCTCCAGGCCGCTCGTGAGGTGGCCGCCGGCGGCCGGCTGATCGTTGCCTTCCAGCCCCACCGCTACAGCCGCACGGCGGCCTTTCGGGCCGAGTTCGGCACGGCTCTGGCGCTCGCCGACTCGGTGGTGGTGATGGAGGTCTACGCCGCCGGCGAGAGCCCGATCCCCGGCGCGACCGGCGCCGCCGTCGCAGCTGCGGTGCCACTGCCGGTCGCGGCGGTGGCCTTCGAGCCGTCCTGGTCCGCGGTCGCCGCGCGGCTGGCCGCCCGGGCGCGCTCAGGGGACCTCGTCCTGACCCTCGGCGCCGGCGACGTGACCATGCTCGGCGCAGAGGTGCTCGCCGAGCTGACCAGGCGGTCGCGGTGACAGCGGTCGTGACGACGGTGCCGGCGGGTGCCGCGCGTCGCTTGACCGGCGGCGGGCGGCTCTCTAGTGTCCGCGTCGAACCTTCAGTCTGAAGCAACGCCTGACCCTCCGGTCGGACCCTGCTAAGCCTCCACCTGAAGGTGAGAGTAGTTCGGGACGGATTCCCCGGTCCCGCCTGTGGTCCCGGCTCGGCGGTGACTTCCCTGCACCACCGGCCCTGGACGTCCCCCGACCAGTCGCACCCGGGCGTAGTCGCGCCCCTGGTGCCGTGCCTTTGAAGGGCCCCGACGTGGCAGCTCCGCAGAACTACCTGGCGGTCATCAAGGTGGTGGGAATCGGCGGCGGCGGCGTCAACGCCGTGAACCGCATGATCGAGGTGGGGCTGCGGGGCGTCGAGTTCGTCGCGATCAACACCGACGCCCAGGCGCTGCTGATGAGCGACGCCGACGTCAAGCTCGACGTCGGTCGGGAGCTGACCCGGGGCCTGGGCGCCGGCGCCGATCCGGAGGTCGGCCGGCGGGCTGCCGAAGACCACCGCGAGGAGGTCGAAGAGGTCCTCAAGGGCGCCGACATGGTCTTCGTGACCGCGGGCGAGGGCGGCGGTACCGGCACGGGGGGCGCACCGGTGATCGCCAGCGTTGCCAAGTCGATCGGGGCGTTGACGATCGGCGTGGTCACCCGGCCGTTCGCCTTCGAGCGCCGCCGCCGCGCGGAGCAGGCGGAGCGCGGGATAGCGGAGCTGCGTGCAGAGGTGGACGCGCTGATCGTCATTCCGAACGACCGGCTGCTGTCCATGACCAACCGGCCCAGCATGCTCGACGCCTTCCGGGCGGCCGACCAGGTGCTGCTGTCGGGCGTACAGGGGATCACCGACCTGATCACCACCCCGGGCCTGATCAATCTCGACTTCGCCGACGTCAAGTCCGTGCTCTCACAGGCCGGCTCGGCGCTGATGGGCATCGGCTCCGCCCGCGGCGAGGACCGTGCCGCGGTGGCGGCCGAGATGGCCATTGCCAGCCCGCTGCTCGAGGCGTCGATCGATGGCGCCAAGGGTGTGCTGATGAACATCTCGGGCGGCTCCGACCTGGGGCTGTTCGAGATCAACGAGGCGGCCCAGCTGATCACGGACGCGGCGCACCCGGATGCCAACATCATCTTCGGGGCGGTGATCGACGACGCGCTCGGTGACGAGGTGCGAGTGACCGTCATCGCGGCCGGGTTCGAGGGTGGGGAGCCACAGCGGTCGGCTCCAGCGACCGAGCGAGGGCAGAAGGAGACACCCGTCGCCCAGCCGGCCCCTCGGTCGGTGGTCCTGCCGGACGTTGCCGGCGCGGTGGGCGGCGGACCGGTCCGCCAGCCCGTACCCGTCGGTGCCCCGGGAGCTACCGTGCCTCCTGGGCAGGGGCCGAACCGGCCGCCGGACGCCCCCGGACGCGGCGACACGCCACCGCGGCCGCCGCGGACCATCGTCTTCGACGACGACGACGATCTCGACGTGCCCGACTTCCTCAAGTAAGGCGTGCGCAGCGGCGAGCTGGGGCGCGGCGCCCGCGGGTGGATCACCGCCCGCTCGGGCGGCTCCAGCTCCTTCCCGTACCGAAGCCTGAACCTCAGCTTGAACGTGGGGGACGTCCCGGGGAACGTCGCCGAGAACCGGCGGCGCGCAGCCACGCACGCCGGCCTCGACCCCGGCCAGGTGGTGTGGATGGACCAGGAGCACGGCGCCGGGGTGGCCGTGGTGGCAGAGCTGCCGACCGGCCCGGTCCGGGAGGTCGACGCGCTGGTAACCCGGCAGCGGGGCATGGCCCTGGCCGTCCTGGTCGCCGACTGTGTCCCGGTGCTGCTCGCCGACGGTGGCGCGGAGGTCGTCGGGGTGGCGCACGCCGGTCGCCGGGGACTGGTCGCGGGGGTCGTGCAGGCCACGCTGGCGGCGATGATCTCGGTCGGCGCGGATCCGGACAGCGTGACCGCACTGGTCGGGCCGGCGGTGGGCGCCTGCTGCTACGAGGTCCCGGTCGAGATGCGCGACGAGGTCGCGGCGGTCGTGCCGGAGACCGCGGCGTGGACCCGGGGGGGAACGCCCTCGCTCGACCTGCCGGCCGGCGTGCTGGCCGTGCTCGGCAGGGCCGGCGTACGCCGGTGCTCGCGGCTGCCCGTCTGCACGGCCGATGATCCGGCGTACTTCTCGCACCGGCGGGACGGGGTGACCGGCCGGTTCGCCGGCTACGCCTGGTTGACGTGACGCGGGCCGCGAGCTTCGCCGACCGCCTGGCGGTGGTGGAGGCGCGGCTGGTTGCGGCCTGTGCAGCCGCCGGTCGGGTCCGCGCCGACGTGACCCTGGTCGCCGTCGGCAAGACCTGGCCGGCCGCGGACCTGCGTGCGCTCGCCGGGCTCGGCGTCGTCGACTTCGGCGAGAACCGCGACCAGGAGGCCCGGCGCAAGGCCCTCGAGCTGGTCGATCTCGGCCTGCGCTGGCACTTCGTCGGCCGGCTGCAGACCAACAAGTGTCGCTCGGTGGCCTCCTATGCGCACGTGGTGCACAGCGTCGACCGGCCGGAGCTGGTCACTGCCCTGGGCGCCGGCGCGCGGCGCGCCGGCCGTGATGTCGAGGCCCTCGTCCAGGTGTCACTTGACGACGACCCCGCCCGCGGCGGCGTGCCGGCGGCCGGCGTACCGGCGCTTGCGGACGCGGTGGCCGCCGAGGAGGGGCTGCGGCTCGGCGGGGTGATGGCGGTGGCGCCGATCTCCGGCGACGCACCGAGCGCCCTGTCCCGGCTGGCGGAGGTGGGGGCGACGGTGTCGGCCTCCCATCCGGGTGCCGTCGCCATCTCGGCCGGCATGAGCGCGGACCTGGAGGCGGCCGTGGCGGCGGGTTCGACGCACGTGCGGATCGGTACGGCGCTGTTCGGCGGCAGGGCGCCGATCCTCAGGTAGGGTCGCTCCCCGCGGGGGCGCAAGCGGTACACCCCCGGAACTCCGACGGCGAGCCGGGAGGTTCCGCGAGCATGGCCGGCGCGATGCGCAAGATGTGGACCTACCTGGGGCTCGTCGAGGACGACGAGCGCTACGACGACGAGCTGGTGGACGAGGCCGAGGAGCCGGCCACCGTCCGGCGCTACGCCCCGTCGGACTCCGCCGCGGGCGCGCGCGGCGGCGCCACGTCGCTGCGCCGGTATGACTCCACGCGCTCCGCCGGCAGCGTCGCCACGACGGTCCGGCGGGTGCCCACCACCGCGGTCGCGACCGAGGCTCCGCCGGAGTCCTACCGCATCACCACCCTGCGTCCGCGCAGCTACAGCGACGCGCTGCCGATCGGCGAGAACCTGCGCGAGGGCACCACGGTGATCATGGACCTCACCGACGTGGTCCACGACGAGGCCAAGCGTCTCGTCGACTTTGCCGCGGGGCTCACCTTCGGGCTGCGGGGCAGCATCGAGCGGGTCACCCGCGAGGTGTTCCTGCTCTCGCCGGCCGACGTCGAGGTGACCGCGGAGGACAAGGCGCGGATCGCCAAGGGCGGCTTCTTCAACCAGAGTTGACCGCGACCGGGAACGGGACTCAGGAGCCGATCGGGTGACCATCGTCGGTCGGATCCTGTCCGACCTGCTGCTGGCGTTCTTCCTGCTGCTGGTGTTCCGGCTCGTCATGGAGTACGTCTTCCTCTTCGCCAAGTCCTACCGGCCGCACGGCCTGGTGCTCGTCCTGCTCGAGATCGCCTATACGGTGACCGATCCGCCCCTGAAGCTGCTCCGCAGGTTCATCCCGCCGCTGCGTCTGGGCAGCAGCGGAGTATCGATCGACCTGGCGTTTCTCGTTCTGTTCCTCGGGCTCGGCATACTCCGGTCCCTGGCGGCGCAGCTGTGACCGCCGCCGCCCTCGCCGTACGGAAGTGGATCCCATGACGCTGACTCCCGAGGCCGTCCGCAACAAGCAGTTCACGCCGACCCGGTTCCGGCCGGGGTACGACGAGGACGAGGTGGATCTCTTCCTCGACGAGATCGAGGCCGAGCTCAACCGGTTGCTCAGCGAGAACGCCGAGCTGCGCAACGAGGTCGCTGCCGCTATGGCGAAGGGGGCGGCAGCGACCGGGCCCGCCACCGCTGCGTCGCCGCGCGCAGAGCCCGCCGCGCCGCCGCCACCCCCACCCCCGCCACCGCGCGAGGATCCGGGCTCGGTGGCGCTGCGGACGCTTCAGCTCGCCCAGCGCACCGCGGAGGAGGCGGTGGCCGCGGCCAGGGCCGAGGCGGAGTCCATCGTGGGCGATGCTCAGAACCGGGCCGGTCGACTCGAGCAGGAGTCGCGTGACCGCACCACCCGCCTCGAGGAGGAGTCCCAGCGGCAGCGGCTGACGGTCATCGCTGAGCTGGACCGGCGACGGGCCCGCCTGGAGGCCGAGGTCGAGGAGCTTCGCGCCTTCGAGCAGGAGTACCGCTCCCGGCTGCGGGCCTACCTGGAGTCGCAGCTGCGAGTGCTGGAGGGCGAGGACGACGCCGCGCCCGATGCCGGACCGGCGTCGCCGGGAGCGCACGCGGCGGACGACGACAGCGATGACGAGCCCGACGTCCCGCCCGATGGCAGCGAGCTGGATTCGCCGACTCCCAACGGCGGCAGCGGCCGGCACCGCGTCGTACGGCTGGCCGCGGAGACGCCGCCGGCACCTGCCGCTGCGCCTGGATCCGAGCCGGCACCTGCGTCCCGGCCGGCCTCGCCGCCGGCTCCGGGCCCAGCGCCGGCACCCGGACCGGCGCCGGCACCCGGACCGGCGCCGGCGTCGGGTGCATCAGCGGCCCCGGCACCCGGACCGGCTCCGGCCACGGCACCAGCACCCGCGCCGACGCCACCTCCTGGAGCGCCGGCAGCCGGGATGGGACCAGCCCAGCGCCCGGCCCCTGCTCCCGCGCCACCGTCGCCAACAGCGCCTCCGCCTGGCTCGGCACCGGCCAGGCCCGCTCACCTCGACATCGACGAGGGCCCCGAGCCCACGTCCTCATGACGTCGGGCTGACGTGCTCGTCGTCAGCGGGCTGCTGGTCCTCTTGGCGTTGGTGCTGCTTGTCGCGGGCATCATGACCTCGGCCGTCAGCCAGATCTACCTCTCCATCGGCGCCAGCCTGGTGGCGGCGGGGTTGCTGGCCGTCGGCGTACGCCAGCGCCGACCGCGTGCTGAGGCCACCGATGTCGCGACGGACCACCAGACGCCCTGACCAGGCAGCCGCCACGCCCGCAGGCAGCCGCGGTGAGTTCAGGCGCCGGCTTGGCGCAGCCAGAAGGTCAGGCCGAGGTCGTCGTTGCGGTGCGGCGACAGGTCGGCGACCGGCGTCCCCTCGGTCGCCGAGGTCGCCAGCACCTCGGCGGCCAGCAGCCCCGTCGACTCGCGCAGCGCCCTGGCCAGGTCGTCGCCGGCAGCCGTCCACCACAGCTCGATCCGGTCCGTGACCTCCAGGGCGATCCCCCGGCGCGCGTCTTGGACCAGCCGAACGGTCTCCCGGACCAGGCCGGCGCGACGCAGCTCCGGGGTCAGGGCGAGATCGAGGGCCAGCGTCTCGCCGGCCTCGGTGCGGACCGCCCACCCCGCTCGCGGCGTTTCGGTGAGCACGACGTCGTCGGGCTCCAGCTGCACCGTCGAACCCTCCGTGTGGACGGTCGCCGCACCCGCGCGCAGACCCGCTGCCAGCGTGGCAGGGTCGGCGGCCGCGATCGCCGCCGCCACCGCCGGCGTGCGCTGGCCGAACCGGCGCCCGAGCGAGCGGAAGTTCGCCTTCGCGCTGACGTCGACGAGCTCGCCCTCGTCGCTGAGAGCACCGAGCGACCCGACGTTGAGCTCCTCGGCCACCAGGGCCGCCAGCTCGGGAGGATGCCCGGCCCACCCCGGGGCGCCGACGAGCGCCCGGCCGAGGGGCTGCCGGGTCCGTACGCCGGAGCCCGCGCGCGCGGCCCGCCCCAGCTCTACCAGCCGCCGGGTGAGGGCCATCTGGCCCGACAGCACGGGATCGACCAGGGACCTGTCCACCCGGGGCCACGCGGCCAGGTGAACGGAGTCCGGCGCGTCCGGCCAGACGTCGGCGAAGAGGACCCGCCACAGCGCGTCGGTCAGGAAGGGGGTGAAGGGCGCGAGCAGGAGCGTCAGCAGGTACAGGGTCTCGTGCAGGGTCGCCAGTGCCGCCGGGTCGCCGTCCCAGAACCGCCGGCGGGACCGGCGGACGTACCAGTTCGACAGGTCGTCGACGAACGCGGCCAGCCGCCGCCCGGCTCGGGCGGAGTCGTAGTCCTCGAGCGCCGCGTCGACCTCCAGCACCGTGACGTGCAGCTCGGAGAGCACCCAGCGGTCGAGCAGCGGCCGGTCGGCGACAACGGGTGCCGGGGTGGCGAGCGGCTCCCAGCAGTTGGCGTTGGCGTAGAGGACGAAGAACGACGCGGTGTTCCAGTAGGTGAGCAGGATCTTGCGAACGATCTCCTCGAGCGCCTCGTGGCTCACCCGCCGGTTGGACCAGGGGTTGCCGGTGCAGAGCATGAGCCACCGCACGGCGTCGGATCCATGGCGGTCGAAGAGCTCGAACGGGTCGAGGACGTTGCCGAGGTGCTTGCTCATCTTGCGGCCGTCGGCGTCCACGAGATGGCCGAGGCAGAGCACGGTCTCGTACGCCGACCGGTCGAAGACCAGCGTGCCGACCGCCATCAGCGTGTAGAACCAGCCCCGGGTCTGGTCGATCGCCTCGGCGATGAACTGCGCCGGATACGACGCCTCGAACGCCGCCAGGTCGTGGTGCGGCGCGCCCCACTGGGCGAACGGCATGGCTCCGGAGTCGTACCAGCCGTCGATGACCTCCGGCACCCGCCTCGCCGGCTCGCCGCACTCCGGGCAGGCGAAGGTGACCGCGTCGACGTACGGCCGGTGCGGGTCCAGGGCGGAAAGGTCGCAACCGGCCAGCCCGCCGAGCTCCGCCCTGGATCCGATGCAGGTCAGGTGCCCGGCGGGGCAGCGCCAGATCGGCAGCGGCGTGCCCCAGTAGCGGTTGCGCGAAAGGGCCCAGTCGACGTTGTTCTCGAGCCAGTCGCCGTAGCGTCCGGTCGCGATCCCGGGTGGGTGCCAGTCGGTGCGGGCGTTCTGCTCGAGCAGCCGGTCACGGATCGCGGTGGTGCGGATGTACCAGCTCGGCAGCGCGTAGTAGATCAGCGGGGTGTCGCAGCGCCAGCAGTGCGGATAGCTGTGCGAGAAGGGTTCGGACCGGAACAGCAGCCGACGCGAGTCCAGGTCCGCGACCAGGGCGTCGTCGGCCGCCTTGAAGAACACTCCCCCCACCAAGGGCACGTCGGCCCGGAAGTGTCCGCTCGCGTCGACGGGGTTGACGACCGGCAGGCCGTAGCGACGGGCGACGGCTAGGTCGTCGGCGCCGAAGGCCGGCGACTGGTGCACCAGCCCGGTGCCGTCAGCCACGGTGACGTAGTCGGCGAGCACTACATACTGCGCGTCCGGCACGTCGACGAGGTCGAACGGCCGGGCGTACGACGTCCGCTCCAGCTGCGCACCGTGGACCCGCTCGACGACCTCGGCTGCCGGACCCAGCACCCGCTCCAGCAGCGGTGCCGCCACGACGAGCAGCCGGTCCTCGCCCGGCCACCTGGCAACGACGTACTCCACGCCCGGGTGGACAGCGACCGCGGTGTTGCTCACCAGGGTCCACGGGGTCGTGGTCCAGACCAGCAGGTCGGCGCGGCCGGCGTACGCGCCGCTCGTGATCGGGAAGCGGACGTAGACGCTGGGGTCGACGACGTCCCGGTAGACGTCGGGCTGGCCGAGCTCGTGTGAAGACAGGCCGGTCCCGCAGCGCGGGCAGTACGGCGTCACCCGGTAGTCCTGGACCAACAGCCCCTTTTCGAAGATCTGCTGCAGCGACCACCAGACGCTCTCGATGTAGCTCGAGTCCATCGTCCGGTAGGCGGCGGCCGTGTCGACCCAGTAGCCCATCCGCTCGGTCAGCCGCTCGAACTCGGCCACGTGGCGCAGCACGGACTCGCGGCAGCGGGCGTTGAACTCCGCGACGCCGTAGGCCTCGATGTCGCCCTTGCCGGTGAAGCCGAGCTCCTTCTCGACCGCGAGCTCGACCGGCAGGCCGTGGCAGTCCCAGCCGGCCCGGCGCGGGACGGAGAAGCCCTTCATGGTCTTGAAGCGGGGGAAGAGGTCCTTGAAGACCCTGGCCTCGACGTGATGAGTGCCCGGCTTACCGTTGGCCGTCGGCGGCCCCTCGTAGAACGACCACAGCGGGCCACCGGCGGTGGCCTCGAGCGAGCGGGCGAAGACCCTGGTGTCGCGCCAGCGGGCGAGAACCTCGGCCTCCAGCGCGGGCAGGTCGACCTGGGCGGGCAGCGGCTCGAACAACGCTCTCTCCTCCGTCGGCGGCGTACTCCGGCGGAGGGACGAGGCGCGAGGCCCCGCGGTACCACCCTCCTTGGGCGCGCGAGCGCGCCCCGCTCTCTGCCGTGCACCGGTTCTACTGAGCCCTGGCGGGCCGTTCCTCCGGCAGCTCAGGGGTGATCTTCCCCGCGGGCACGCCCCCGGGCTCGCACCGTCCCCGGGTCGCTGGAGGCTGCGGCCGCCGGTACTCGTCCCCGTCGTCGCTCCGCCGCCGACCCTAGCCGAGACCCAGGTGCCGGAGCACCTGGGTTTCGGCTAGGCAGTGGAAGTGACGGTCAGGTCCTTTGCACCTCGCAGTCGATGGGCACGAAACCCTCCTCGCGGATGATCTGGTCGATCAGCTCGCCATAGTTCTTTCCCCGGGCGTTCGTGACGTGCTCAGAGTTCGGCTTGCAGATCCAGCCCTGGGGGCCCAGGAACTGCTCGGCGGCCTCGCGGACGCTCGGGTCGACGCCGGTGTTAACCGCGGTGTACTCGTACAGGACGTTGTACAGCTCGCGGTTGAACGGGTACGACTCGTCCTCGATGTTGGCCGCCGTGGCCAATACACCGTTGACGGCAATCTGCGCGATATTTGTGTCCGCCAGCTTGACGAAGCGCCCGAAGGAAAGGTAGAAGATTGCCCGCGGTGCGTCGCCCGACTCGAGAATAGGCGTCACGTTGTTCTCGAAGATCACCCGCTCGCCGTTGGACTGGTCGCCGTCCTTGTAGCGCGCCGGGATGCAGCTCGAGGAGTCACCCGAGCGACCATCCCCCAGGGTGCCGACCAGCAGGTCATCGAAGGTGGCGCGGGTACCGGAGCCGGCCTGCGCGGTGTAGACGACGATCGGTGCGTTGGCGCCGCCCACCTGCCGCCAGTTGGTGATTGTGCAGGTGACGAAGATGGCCCGGAGCTGCGCCTGCGTCAGGTCGTCGACGCCGGCCGCGGGACTGTTCGCAAGCTCCCGGAAGTTGACCGGGACGATCCCGTCCCGGGCGAACGCCACGAACTTGAGGTTCGCGCAGTCGCCCTCGCGGGGACCCCTCGACGACCGCGCGAAGGCCGCCTCGGGGACACCACGCTCACCCTGGCGGCACAGCTGGTCGATGCCCACACTCGAGCCCTCGGCCACGGCGTTGCGGACGATGTCGCCGGTGCTGTTCTCGGTGGTGACGCCATCTTCCCGCGTCGGCGAGTTGTTGTAGAGCCGGCCGAGTCGCGTCATGACTTCGAAGGTGGTGTCGGAGCCGCGGCCGATGACGACTGCGCCAGTGCGCTGCCCGGCGGCTGCCGCCGGCAACATCATTGCTGTCAGCCCGACGATAATCGCCGATCCGATCGCGAGCAGACGTCGCGAACTGTTCATCTGTGTTCCTCTCCCGCGGCCGCAGCGTAAGGCACGGCGTGCCTTTTCTTCGTTGCCCCGCAGTCCGTAGCCTCGCGGGCCGAAGTAGTGCCGGAGAGAAGAGCGAGGAAACCGGCGTTGAACTCCGGCACAAGTCCCCGGGCCGGAGCGGGCGAGGTGTGGACGGGCACCCCAGACCCGGCGACGGCACCTCTGCCGCGCGGTTGCGGGCACCTCGACCGGGAATCCCGACCCGAGCCGGCGCGTTGCCCGACGTGGTGGCGGCCCCACTTCATCCTGCCGGGCCCGCACCCCGACGATCATGAGCGGTTCCCGCCGTACCGCCGATGGAGGCCCCCACGCGATGAGTGAGACGGGTAGCGCCACCCACGGCGGTACGACGGCGGCTCGCCGGTCGGCCGCGAGCTCCCGTGCGGAGGCGCGGGCAACACCGGCGACCGGGCCGGAGGATGAGCCGTGGACGGCAGACGAGATGGCCGGCGTACGCCGGGAGCTCGAGGAACAGGCGCAGGGTCTGCGCGGCGAGATAGAGGCGGCGGAGGCCAGCTGGACCGCCTTGCAGCGCGACGGTGCCGGCGAGGGTACCGGTGACGACCAGGCCGACACGGGTAGCAAGACCTTCGAGCGCGAGCACGAGCTCTCGCTGGCCAACAACAGCCGCGACCTGCTCGCGCAGGTCCAGCGGGCGTTGGGGCGGCTCGCCGACGCAACGTACGGCGGCTGCGAGAGCTGTCGCCGCCCCATCGGAAAGGCGCGGCTGCAGGCGTTCCCGCGGGCGACACTATGTGTGTCATGCAAGCAACGGGAAGAGCGCCGCTGAGCGGGCCGGATCCGGACCGCTCCGGTCCCGTTCGGCCGCGCCGGGTCGGCGCACTGCTCCTCACCGCCGGCGTGGTCGTCTGTCTCGACGTGGTCACCAAGGTGCTGGCGGTAGAGCGTCTCACCGATCGGCCGCCGGTGCGGCTGCTCGGCGGGCTGGTCCGGCTGGTCGAGACCCGCAACGCGGGCGCGGCGTTCGGACTGGGCGGCGGGGCCACGGTGCTGTTCACCCTGGTGGCGGCCGGCGTCGTCGTCGCGATCGCCCGGACGGCGCCCCGGCTGCGCAGCCCGGTCTGGGCGCTCTCGCTGGGGCTGCTGCTGGGAGGGGCGACCGGCAACCTGCTCGACCGGCTGCTGCGCTCGCCCGGGCCATTGCGCGGCCATGTCGTGGACTGGATCCAGCTGCCGCACTGGCCGGTCTTCAACCTGGCCGACGCGAGCATCGTTACCGGCGGCGCGATCGCGGTGCTACTGGCCAGCCGCGGTCTCGGCGTCGACGGCCACCGGGTCGCCGCCCGCAGCGATGGCTGAGCCCGTCGGCGTACGGCGAAGTCTGCCGGTCCCGGCCGGCCTGGACGGGTTGCGCCTGGACGCCGCCCTGGCCCGGCTGTTCGGGCTGTCGCGTACGGCGGCCGCGCAGATCGCGCGGGACGGGCTGGCCACGGTGGACGGCGCCGTCAGCGCCAAGTCCGACCGGGTGGTGGCTGGTGCTTGGCTGGAGGTCGAGCTGCCTGCGCCGGCTGCCGCGCCGACGCATGCCCCCGTGCCCGTGCCGGGGCTTTCGGTGGTGTACGAGGACGACGACGTCGTAGTGGTGGACAAGCCGGTCGGGGTGGCGGCACATCCGAGTCCGGGGTGGGACGGGCCCACGGTGGTCGGCGGCCTGACGGCCGCCGGGCACCGGGTCGCCACCTCGGGTGCGGCAGAGCGGCAGGGCGTCGTGCACCGGCTGGACGTCGGCACCAGCGGGCTCATGGTCGTGGCCAAGAGCGAGTCGGCGTACGCCGCGCTCAAGGCGGCCTTCCGCGAGCGCACCGTGGACAAGCGCTACGCCGCCCTGGTCCAGGGTCATCCCGACCCGTTGCGGGGAACCGTGGACGCGCCGATCGACCGGCACCCGACCTCGTCGTACCGGTTCGCCGTCGTGGCCGGTGGGCGGCCCAGCGTGACCCACTACGAGACGGTGGAGGCCTTCCGCGCCGCCTCGCTGCTAGACGTCCGGCTCGAGACCGGCCGCACGCACCAGATCCGCGTGCACATGGCCGCCCTGCGGCACCCGTGCGTGGGTGACCTCACCTACGGCGCCGACCCGACACTCGCCGACCGGCTGGGGCTCACCCGCCAGTGGCTGCACGCCGCCCGCCTCGGCTTCGCGCACCCGGGTGACGGCCGCTGGGTGGAGTTCGCGAGCGAGCCGCCGGCCGACCTCGCCGGCGCGCTGGATCGGCTGGCGGCGCAGTCGTGACCGCCGGACCGGTCGAAAGCCCCGCGCAGCTCGCGGCGGCGTACGCCGTCCGTCGGACGGTCTTCGTCGACGAGCAGTGCGTGTCGCCCGAGATCGAGCGCGACGAGCTCGACGACCTGGCCGACCACGTCGTCGCCCGCCGAGCCGGTGCGGTGGTCGGCACCGGCCGGCTGGTGGTGCGGCCGGAGGGCACCGGCGTGATCGGCCGGATGGCGGTGCTGCCATCAGCGCGCGGCACCGGCGTCGGCACGGCGCTGCTGCGCGCGCTCGAGCAGCGCGCCCGGGAGCGGGGACTGCCCGCGGTGGAGCTGCACGCCCAGTCGCACGCCCGCGGCTTCTACGACCACGCCGGCTACACGGCGTACGGCGAGGAGTACCTCGAGGCCGGCATCCCGCACGTGTCGATGCGCAAGCCGCTCCCGGTGGTGCGGCCGGTCCGCGACGACGACTCGGCGGCGCTGATCGCGCTGATCGAGGGCGCTTGGGCGGAGTACCCGGGCTGCGTCATGGACGTCGACGGCGAGGAGCCGTGGCTGCGCGCGCCGGCCACGGCGTACGCCGACCGCGAGGGCACCTTCGAGGTGGTCGAGCTCGACGGGGACATCGTCGCCTGCGTCGGGCTGCGGCCGGAAGGTGGCGGGTCGGTCTCCCTGCACAGCCTGTACGTCGGCGCCCGCGCCCGGCGCCGCGGGCTCGGTGCCCGGCTGGTCGCCCGGGTGGAGGACGAGGCGCGCCGGCGTGGCGCCTGCCGGGTCGAGCTCTGGTCGGACACCCGGTTCACCGATGCCCACAGCCTCTATCGGCGCCTGGGCTACTCCTGGCTGCCGGGCAGCCGCGAGCTGCACGACCGCAGCGACACCGTGGAGTACTCCTTCACCAAAGACCTGTCGGCCGCCGGCCCGGCACAGGCAGGAGGTGACGTAAACCAACCGGTGCCCTGACACCGCTCAGCTCCGTGACCTCTGATCGAAGAGCCGTCGCGGCATGGCGCGGCCGGATGTCGGGTGGCAGCGGACCGAGCTCCGGGCCGGCGGACACGCCGCGTCCGCGGAGGTGCTGACACCCCCGACCTTGTCGGGACGCCGTGTTAGAACTACAGGCCGCGGGTGGACCCCGCTCCGATCGGCCCGGACGCTCCTTCCCCTGCGCGCGCGCCGCTCGTCGACCGGCGTACGGCGTACACCGCGAGGGGAGGACCGAGCGTCCGTGAGCGACTCGTTCGTGCACCTGCACGTGCACACCGAGTACTCCATGCTCGATGGGGCGGCGAGGCTGGGCGACCTCTTCGCCGAGACCGCCGCGATGGGCATGCCGGCGCTGGCGATGACCGACCACGGCAACCTCTTCGGCGCCTACGACTTCGTGCAGAAGGCGACCGCCGCCGGCGTCAAACCGATCGTGGGCACCGAGGCCTACCTCGCCCCCGGCAGCCGGTTCGACAAGCGGCTGCCCGAGGGCAGCGCGGCCAAGACCGACAAGTACTCCCACCTCACGCTGTGGGCGACCGGCGACACGGGCTACGCCAACCTGATCAAGCTGTCCAGCCGGGCCAGCCTCGAGGGCCACTACTACAAGCCGCGGATGGACCGCGAGCTGCTCGTCGAGCACGCGGCCGGCCTGATCGCCACCACCGGCTGCGCGGGCGGCGAGGTCCCCCAGCTGCTGCTGCGCGGCGACTACGCCGGGGCCAAGCGCACCGCGGGCGAGTACGCCGAGATCTTCGGCCGCGGCAACTACTACGTCGAGCTCATGCGGCACGGCATCGACGTCGAGCGGCGCACGGGTCCAGACCTGGTGCGGATCGCCCGCGAGCTCGACCTGCCGCTGGTGGCCACCAACGACCTGCACTACACCAAGCGGGAGCACTCGGTCGCCCACGAGGTGCTGCTCTGCGTCCAGACCGGCTCGACGCTGGCCGACCCCACCCGGTTCCGGTTCGAGGGCGAGGAGTTCTACCTCAAGTCCCCGGCCCAGATGCGGGAGCTCTTCGCCGACCTCCCCGAGGCGTGCGACAACACCCTGGCGATCGCCGAGCGGGTAGACCTCCGCATCGAGGAGGGCCGGAACCTGCTCCCGCACTTCCCGGTGCCCGAGGGAGAGACGGAGGACTCCTGGCTGCGGGTGGAGGTCGAGCGCGGGCTGCGCCGCCGCTACGGCGACGCCCCGAGCGAGCAGCAGCGGGCTCAGGTCGGCTACGAGCTCGGCGTGATCATCTCGATGGGGTTCTCGGCGTACTTCCTGGTGGTGGCCGACCTGGTCCGCCACGCCAAGGAGAACGGCATCCGGGTCGGCCCGGGCCGGGGCTCCGCCGCCGGCTGCGCCGTCTCCTACTGCCTGGGCATCACCGCGATCGACCCGATCCGCTACGGCCTGCTCTTCGAGCGGTTCCTCAATCCGGACCGGATCTCGATGCCCGACATCGACATGGACTTCGACGAGCGCCGCCGCGGCGACATGATCCGCTACGCCACCGAACGGTACGGCGAGGACCGGGTGGCCCAGATCGTCACCTTCGGCACGATCAAGGGCAAGCAGGCGATCCGCGACTCGGCCCGGGTGCTGGGCTTCCCCTACGCCGTGGGTGACCGGCTGTCCAAGCTGATGCCGACGGCGGTGATGGGCCGCGACGTCTCGCTGGCCGACTGCTTCAACCCGGCGGCGCCGCGCCACCGCGAGGCGAGCGAGCTGCGGGCGGCGTACGCCTCCGACCCCGACGCGGCGAAGGTGCTCGACGCCGCCCGCGACCTCGAGGGCCTCAAGCGGCAGGCCGGCGTGCACGCGGCCGGGGTGGTGATCTGCCGCGACCCGCTGACCGACCACATCCCGGTGTGGCGACGGGAGGCCGACGGGGCGGTCATCACCCAGTTCGACATGGGCACGGTCGAGGCGCTCGGCCTGCTCAAGATGGACTTCCTCGGCCTGCGCAACCTCACCGTGCTCGACGACTGCCTGCGCCACATCGAGGCCAACCGCGGCGAGACGGTCGTCATCGAGGACGTGGCGCTCGACCACCCCGACCCCTACGCGCTGCTCTGCCGCGGTGAGTCGATCGGCGTGTTCCAGCTCGAGGGCGGCCCGATGCGCTCGCTGATGCGCTCGATGGCACCGAGCAGCTTCGAGGACATCGCCGCGTTGATCGCGCTCTACCGGCCGGGCCCGATGGGGATGGGCGCCCACATCGACTACGTCGAGCGCAAGCACGGCCGACGCCCGATCGTGCCGATTCACCCCGAGCTCGCCGAACCGCTGGCCGATGTGCTCGGTGACACCTACGGCGTGATCGTCTACCAGGAGCAGGTGGTCGCCGCCGCCCAGAAGGTGGCCGGCTACACCCTGGCGCAGGCCGACCTGCTGCGGCGGGCGATGGGCAAGAAGAAGCGCGAGATCCTCGCCAAGGAGTACGACCGCTTCCGCGACGGCATGCGGGCCAACGGCTTCAGCGACCCGGCGGTCGCGAAGCTGTGGGAGGTGCTCGTCCCGTTCGCCGACTACGCCTTCAACAAGGCCCACTCCACCGGCTACGGGCTGGTGTCCTACTGGACGGCCTACCTCAAGGCCCGCTACCCGGCCGAGTACATGGCCGCGCTGCTGACCTCCGTCCAGGACGACAAGGACAAGAGCGCGCTCTACCTGCACGAGTGCCGGCGGATGGGCATCAAGGTGCTGCCGCCAGACGTCAACTCCTCCGACGCCCGCTTCACACCCGTGGGCACCGACATCCGGTTCGGTCTCACCGCCGTCCGCAACGTCGGCGCCAACGTCGTGACCTCGATCGTGGCGTCCCGCCGGGCCAAGGGCCTCTACGCCGACTTCGCCGACTTCCTGCGCAAGGTCGATGCCGTCGCCTGCAACAAGAAGGTCGTCGAGTCACTGATCAAGGCCGGTGCCTTCGACTCCCTCGGCCACACCCGTCGCGGGCTGCTCCAGGTCCACGCCGAGGCGCTGGACGCCTGCATGGAGACCAAGCGGGCCGAGGCGATCGGCCAGTTCGACCTGTTCGGCGCCGGCGAGGACGACGCCGTAACCGCGGTCGGCGGCGGCTTCTCGGTGGCGATCCCGGTCGGCGAGTGGGAGAAGGCGATCCTGCTCGGCTACGAGCGCGAGATGCTGGGGCTCTACGTCTCTGACCACCCGCTGTTCGGCGTCGAGCACGTGTTGGCCGCGGCCGCCGACTCCACCGTGGCCGGGCTGACTGGGGAGGGGCACTCGGACGGCGATGTGGTCACGGTCGGCGGCATCCTGTCCACCCTGGCCCGCAAGGTCACCAAGCAGGGCGCCCCATGGGCGGCCGCCACGCTCGAGGACCTCGAGGGCGCGATAGAGGTGCTGTTCTTCCCGCAGACCTACGCGCAGTACGGCGTCCATCTGGCCGAGGACGCCGTGGTGGTCGTGCGCGGCCGGCTGGACAAGCGTGAGGACGTGCCGCGGCTGGTCGCCATGGAGGTCACCGTGCCGGACCTGTCCACCGGACCGCGCGGTCCGGTGCTCATCACCCTGGCCACCGGCCGGTGCACCCCGCCGGTAGTGGAGAGGCTCTCGGAGGTGCTGGGCAGCCATCCCGGCAGCACCGAGGTGCAGCTGGCGCTGCGGTCCGGCACCCGCACCCGGGTGCTCCGGCTCGACGACCGGCTCCGGGTCACCGCGTCGCCGGCGCTGATGGCCGATCTCAAGGCGCTGCTCGGTGCGGCCTGCCTCGGCGGCGGGTGAGGTGACGGCTCTCACGCTGTGCGGTGGCACCCTGGTCGTGGACGCGCCCGAGGAGCTGCTGGGCGACTACCTGGACCCGCGCAACGGCTACGCCTGGCCGGCGTACGACACGCTGGTCACCAACGGCAGCGTCGACCTGGTCACCGGCGACCTGCTGGCGCCGGCGCTGCTCGAGGCCTACGTCGACGCCAGCCGGTTTCGGGTGCTCTTCGACATGTTGCCGCAGCTGTCCCGGGTGGCCGGGCTGCCGCGGGTCTCACTGCAGGCGGCCGACGACGCGGCCATCACGGCGGTCGCCGGGTTGTTCGACGTGCTCGACGACCCGGCCTACCGGCGGCGGGGGGTGCGCGGCACCGTGGTGGCCAAGGTGCTGCACCGCAAGCGGCCCGACCTGGTGCCGATCTATGACTCCCGCATCCTGGCCGCCTACACGGCGCCGGGTGCCATCCCGGCCGAGCCGAGCCGCACCTGGGTGACGTTCATGGACCTGCTCTGCCGGTCGATGCAGACCGATCTGCAGGGCTCTGCCGAGCGCTTCGCCGACCTCGAGGCCTACGCCGAGAGCCGCGGCGCCAGGCTGAGCCAGCTCCGCATCCTGGACATCCTGGTGTGGATGACGATCTCGGCCTGGCAGTGAGCCGCGTCCACTGCGGCCTGGCCCTGTTCGGGCGGATCTGGCCGGGCGGCTCGAACGAGCCCCTGGAGAACGGCGTGCTGCTGGTCGACCCCGCCGGCCTGGTCGCCCGGATCGGGCCGGCCGCGCAGGTCGAGGTCCCCACGCTCTACCGCCGACTCGGGAGCCCAGGGCACTGGGTGGGGCCGGGAGTGCTCGACGCGCACGTGCACCTGGCGTTCGGCGGTCCGGACCAGGAGCTCCGCGGCGGGATCGTGGGCGTCCGCGACCTGGGAGCGCCGCTGGAGCGTGCGCTGGGCTGGCGGACCGGGCCCGGCGCCGGTGCGCCGTACGTCGCCGTGGCCGGCCCGCTGCTCACCGCGCCGGGGGGTTATCCCGCTTCCGGCTGGGGTGCGGACGGGTTCGCCTCCTTCGTCGGCTCGCCCGCCGCGGCGGTGGCGGAGGTACGCCGGTTGGCAGCCGCCGGCGTCGACGTCGTCAAGCTGGCGCTCGAGCCGGCCGGCGGGCAGCGGGTGCCACCGCCGGAGGTCGCGGCCGCCGTGGTGCGGGCTGCCCACGCGGTCGGGCTGGCCGTGGTCGCCCACGCGCTGAGCGCCGCGATGGTGGAGCGGGCACTGGATGCGGGGGTCGACGAGCTCGTGCACACGCCCACCGAGCGGCTCTCGCGCGAGCTGGTCGACCGGCTGGCGGCGGCGCCGGTGCGCGTCGTGTCGACACTGGAGACGCTGTGCCGCGACGGCGACCCGGGGCCGGCACTCAACGCGAAGGAGCTGGTAGCCGCAGGGGTGCGGCTGGTCTACGGGACCGACCTGGGCAACGCCGGCACCAAGCCCGGCGTCGACCCGCGGGAGCTGCGCCGGCTGGCCGCGGCCGGCCTCGGTCCACAGGGTGCGCTGACCGCGGCGACCGAGGGCGCGGCGGCGGCCGCCGGGATGGCCGGCCCGACGGGCAGGCTCGTCGCCGGTGCGCGAGCCGCCGCCGTCGTACTGGTCGGCGACCCGCTGGTCGACCCGGACCACTGGCGGGAGCCGGTCGCAGTGGTCGCCGGCGACCGGCTGGTGGCGGCGTGACCGACGGGCCCGGCGAGCCGGCGCGGCCACGCCGCGGCGACGTCATCGCCGGGCTCGCGGCCGCAGCCGGCGTCGCACTGCTGGGCCTTCCGGTCGGCTTCCTCTGGTCGGCGCTCGCACCTCGCGCCCGCGTGGTGGTGCTAGCCGGCGGTCCCGGCCTGGCCGATCCCAACACCAAGGCCTTCATCGCCGCCGATGCCACCTTCCTGCTGCTGACGGCCGCAGCCGGCGTTGTGTGCGCAGTGCTAGCCCTGGTGCTCGGCGGCCGGCGGCACGGCGTCGGCACCGCGGTCGGCCTCGCGGTGGGCGGTCTGGCGGCGTCGTACGCCGCCTGGCGCGTGGGTCACCGGATCGGGCTGGCGGAGTTCCACCGCGCCGTCTCCGGGCCGGCCGGCACCGCGACCCCGCTCTATCTCACCTTGCGGGCGAAGGGTGTGCTGGTGGCCTGGGCGCTCACGGGCGTGCTCACGGTCCTGGCGGTCGCCGCCAGCGCCCGCCGCCCCGACGACCTGTGAGTAGCCGCGACACCCTCGGCGCCAAAGACGCCTCCAGCGGCGGGGTCAGTGCGCCACCGGCAGCGGCGAGCCGGTGAACACCGAGTCCGGATCTTCGAGCCGGGTGAGCGTTCGCGTCGACCGCGGCAACAGCCCTGACGCGCAGGCCGCCAGCCCGAGCAGGCCGCCGCCCAGAAGAACGGGCACGGCGCCGAGCGAAGCGGCGACCGGACCGGCCAGCAGATACCCAGCAGGGAGCAGCGCCAGCGAGCCCATCCAGTCCCATGCCGACACGCGTGAGAGCAGGTGCGCGGGGATGCGCTGCGCGAGCGCCGTCTCCCACCAGACGGCGAACAGCCCGATCCCGACACCGGCCAGGGCCATCACGGCGTAGAGCACCACCAGCGGCGGGCCGGCGGCGTAGAGGGCGATCGCGCCCGGCCACGGGACCGCCGCCAGCATCCCGGCGAGCATGGGCCGCCGCGGTCGCCAGCGGGAGCCCATCACCGCGCCGGTGACCGTGCCAGCGCCCCAGGCGGCGTTGGTCAGACCGAAGACCGCGTCACTTCCGTAGACCTCACGCGCCACCGCCGCCCCGAGGACGAAAAAGGGTGCCAGCGCCAGCAGCAGCGCAGCCGAGAACGCGGCGATGGTTCCCCAGACCCAGGGCCGTTCCCGGACCGCCGTCCACCCCTCGCCGAGCTCGCCGCGCACGGTGCTGCGGACCGGCGCCTCGCCACGGGAGCGGGTTCGAACCCGGGAGAGCAGCACGGCAGACACCGCGAACGTGGCAGCGTCCAGGCCAAAGGCCGCTGCCCCGCCGACCCCGAGCACGAGCGCGGTAGCCAGCGCCGGGCTGGCGAAGGACGCGATCTCGCGGCTCACTCCGCCGAGGGCCTGCGCGCCCTGGATGTCCTTCTCCGGGACGGTCTGGGGCACCAGACCGGTGTAGGCGGGCCGGAAGAACGCCTCGGCGGTCCCGAACAGAAGCCCGATGACGACCATGTGCCACACCTGCACGACATCGGTGAGAATCAGCAGCGCCAGCGCGCCGTGCAGGACGCCGCGGACGACGTCGGCGACGACCATGACCGCCTGCCGCGGCAGCCGGTCGGCGAACACGCCGCCGACCAGCACGAAGAGCACGAGCGGCACGGCGTACGCCGCCAGTACCACGCCGACGTCGCTTGGGTTGCCGGTTCGCCTGGTGACGTAGAGGCCGATGGCCACGATCACCAGTGCGTCGCCCACCACGCTTGCCGACTGGCTCAGCCAGAGCAGGCGGAAGTTGCGGGAGCGCAAGGCCGAGAGCACCCAAGAACGCTAGCTGCGACAAGGCGCCGACACTTGCCAATAACGGCCGGCGTACTCAGTTGGCGCTGAACGCCTGCGAGGTCAGGTCGAGCGCGGGCGGGGCAGCGAGCGCTCGCAGCAACCGGGTCTCCTGCCGGAGCAGCGACAGCTCCAGCCGCAGCCGCTCCGCGGCGTCGGTTGCGGCCAGCAGGCGCTGCTTGTCCGGGACGTCCACTACCACGGCCGCCGCCACCAGGTAGGACAGCATCAGCGGGTCAGTGGGCAGCTCCGGGACCTCGGGCGCCTCCGACGCCCGGCCCTGCGCCGCGCTCAGTGCGAGCAGGTATGCCGCGAAGCCGGCCCGCACCGGCGCCACGAGGGCCGCGGCCGCGCCGGTGTCCCCGACCTCCTCGGGCAGCTGGTCCACCTCGCCGGTCAGGTAGGGCCGGGACGTGTCCAGCTCGCGAACCCGGAACCGCGCACCCCTGTCGTAACGATGTCGAACCGGCCGTCCTCGTACGGCTGGACCCGGCGCAGCTCGGCGGTGCACCCCACGTCGTGCAGGTCGGGAAGATCGGTCCCGAGCTCGCGGCCGGACCGGAGCGCAACCACGCCGAATCGGGCGCCAGCACCCGGGGCGGCGTCCACCAGCTCACGGACCAGCAGCCGGTAGCGCTCCTCGAAGACATGCAGTGGCAGCACCAGGCCGGGGAACAGCACGGTCGCCAAGGGGAAGAGCGGCAGCGAGTCGGTCACTGTGCCACCAGCATACTCGGCGGGAACGTGCGCAGCTCGACAGTTGATGGCTCAGAACTGCCCCCAGGCCCTAGAGTGCGACGCTCGCCCGTCACCCGCGGGCGCTTAGGTGCGGCGGCGGGGGGCTACGGGTCGTGGCTCCAGTGCTGTTCATGGTGGTCGGCGGGCTGTTGGCCGGGGGAGCCTTCTCGGTGCTGCGCCAGCCCCGGCGCACCCGCGGTACCGTCGCCGTCGGGCTGCTGCTGGTGGTTCTGGCGCTGCTCTGCCTCGGGAACGGGCTGACGCGGTTGTGAGCCGGCCCGGCTTCACGCTGCTTCCGGCGGTGGATGTGGTCGCCGGCCGCGCGGTCCGCCTGGTCCAGGGCCGGGTCGCGAGCACCGTCGGTGACGGGGATCCTCTCGAGGTTGCTCTCGGCTTCGAGCGGGACGGTGCCAGCTGGGTGCACCTCGTCGACGTCGACGCCGCCTTCGGCCGCGGCAGCAATGCCGGGCTGCTGTCCGACGTCGTACGCGGGCTCGCCGTGACCGTGCAGCTCTCCGGCGGCATCCGCGACGAAGCAGGGCTCGTCGCTGCGCTCGACACCGGTGCCGCGCGGGTGGTGCTGAGCACGTCGGCCCTGGAGGACACCCGGTGGGTGCGTACGGCGATCGCCCGGGCGGGGGACCGGCTCGCGGTCGCGCTCGACGTCCATGAGGGCCGGCTGGCGGGGCGGGGATCGCCTCGGGCCGGCGGTGAGCTACTGGAAACCCTCGCGTCCCTGGACGCTGCCGGCGCCACTCGGTACGTGGTCACCGATGTCAGTCGGGACGGGACCCTGGCCGGACCCAATCTCGAGCTGCTGCGCCGGGTTCGGGCAGCGACGGACGGGGCCCTCCTGGCCAGCGGCGGGATCGGCAGCCTCAACGATCTGAAGGCCGTCGCCGACATCGCGGGGGTGGAGGGGGCGGTCATCGGCGCGGCGCTGGCAACCGGCGCATTTCGGCTGCCGGCCGCGCTGGCGATGGTGGCGACGGCGGGCTGAACAGGGGTCGACCCGTCCCGTCGACTGTCAGACTGGGCGCTCCAGCCAACGGAGTAGGTGGAAGGCGCCGGGTGTCCGAGGTCGTGGGTGGCTACCCAGCGGACACGCCGGCCGACACACCGCCCGAACCGCCGGCCGCCGTACGCACCGCGTCCATCCTGATGTACGTCGTCGCGGGCCTGGCGCTCGTGCAGGGTCTGTTGAGCTTCGTCGTCGCCGCAGTGGACCGCACCCGCCTGGCCACCGCACTGCTCGCGTTGGCCTTCGCCCTCGCCTACGTAGTGCTGGCGCGCAGGGTCCGCCAAGGCGATCGGACCGCACGCACTGTCGCCGTGGCGCTGTGCGGTCTCTCGGTCCTGGGTGACCTCGTGCAGCTGCGGGCCAACGCGGTGGGCGGCGTCGTCGGAGTCCTGCTCAACGGCGGGATCATCTTCCTGCTGGCGGTGCATCCGCGCAGCCGGGCGTTCTTCGGTACCCACGCTGGTTCCGGCCCGGCGTGAGCGCCGACCACCCACCGGCCCGCCGACCCCGCGGGCCGGTCGTGGCGGTCCTGCTCGACCTGGTCGGGGCGGCCCTGGTCCTGCTGGCCGCTGGGCGGCCATGGGCGCGCGCGTTGCTGGAGCGGCCGCCGCTGCCGACGGTCGCGGTGGCCGCCAGCGGCCGTTCCGTTGCCCCGGTGGCTGCCGCCCTCGGGCTGGTGGGGCTGGCCGGGGTGGTGGCGATCCTCGCGACACGGGGCGCCGGCCGGCTCGTCACCGGTGTACTGCTGGTCCTGGCCGGTGCCTGGGTGGTGGCGGCGTCCGTGGCGGTCGAGCTCGACCCGGGCGCGGCCCTGCGGCCGAGCGCCGAGCGGGTCTCCGGCGTACAGGGTGTCACCGCCGAAGGCATCCGGGTGACCACCTGGCCTCGGGTCTCCGTGGTTGGCGGCGCGCTCCTGTTCGCGGCCGGCGTACTCACGGCGGTGCGAGGGCGGCGCTGGGCCGCCCTGTCTGCGCGCTACGAGGCACCGGGAGCCGATCGGCCGGTTGCCCCGGCTGCACCGGCGGAGATCTGGAACGCCCTCGACCGTGGCGAGGACCCGACCCGGTAGCTTCGCGGAACACCTCCCGTCGCCAGCCTCGACGCTACGGTGCATCCACCGCCGAGCTGAGCAGGGAGTGACCATGACCGAGGGACCAGGCCAGGGGGGCTTCGAGCCACCGGGCTCGACGTACGGCGGACAACCGACATCCGGCGGCCAGCCGCCGGCCGGCCCGCAACCACCGTTCGGGCCGCCACCGGGGTATCCGGGCGGTCCTGGCGCAGGCGTGGCTGGCGGCTCGGCCAAGGGCTTCCTCCCGTCGCTGTTCGACTTCAGCTTCTCCAGCTTCGTCGCCACCAAGGTGGTGAAGGTCCTCTACGTCCTCATCGTGTTGATAGCCGGGCTGTACACGCTGTTCCTCCTCGCGGTCGGGTTTCGCGCCGGCACCGGCGTCGGCCTGCTCTTCCTTCTCGTGGTCTGCCCGCTCTTCTTCATCGTGTTCGTCGCCGTCTACCGGGTGCTGCTGG
>JAABUR0100000926.1_pt1 | contig 57455 bp, 57 predicted proteins | sample 5560091 | NCBI WGS metagenome assembly JAABUR01 (sample SAMN10711879, study PRJNA513375) | rock metagenome | isolation source: Antarctica rocks | place: Antarctica: Victoria Land, University Valley sud | reverse complement strand
CCTGTAGAGCAGGACCACCTGATACGTTGCCCGTGAGCCTGGTTATCTGGGTGGCGGCATTCTTCAGGGAACCGAGGATGAAGTTATTACCGTTGGCGGCGAAGGCCATCGTCGCCACCCCGAACAACAGTGCTAGAACCAGCGCCAGCCCGAACACCATGGATGCGGTCCTTTCCACCCATGCGACCTTCTTGAGAATGCTCCTTGACATACCTTGCTCCTACTGGCTGGGACACTAGTAACGAAAGCATCTTACGCTGCTATCTGGCAGTGCGCATCACTCAAATGGACTATTTATAGGACTATTTTCTCCGTGGGCTTCTGAGAAGTCTCCAGCATATTGAAAAACTCCTGGGGTGCTCCGCCTATAAACCAAATTGGGCTCCGACGCCGGTTTTCACGAGATCCGTGACGAGGACCGGTGTCCGTATGGCGTAGGGCCAGACCTGCTGTTAGCATCATCGTCATGTCCGGGCTGACACCACAGGGATTCGCGCGCCGGTGGTCGGAGTCACGGCTCTCGGAGCGCTCGTCCTACCAGCAGCACTTCCTCGACCTTTGCGCGATGCTCGGCCAGCCAACGCCAGCCGAACTCGACCCGACGGGAGATTTCTACATGTTCGAGAAGGGCGTCGAGAAGACTGGCGGCTGGCCCATGACGAACACGGCAACCCGGTAGAACCCGACTGGCCCGAGGCGGACGTGATCGTCGGCAACCCGCCATTCCTGGGCGATAAGAAGATGCGGGCCGAGCTTGGGCACGAGTACGTTCAGACCATACGGGAGTTGTATAAGGACCGAGTTCCAGGCGGCGCGGACCTGGTTACTTATTGGTTCGAAAAGGCTCGTGAGCAGATCAAGAACGGCAAAACTAAACGTGCGGGACTCCTGGCGACAAACTCGATCCGAGGCGGCAAGAACCGCCACGTTCTTGAGCGCATCCGTGAAATCGGCGGTATCTTCTTTGCCGGGTCGGATAGACCCTGGATCCTAAACGGCGCAGCGGTGCGCGTCTCGATGGTCGGCTTTGACGATGGCTCGGAGCTTCGGAAGTTGTTAGACGGAGCGCCCGTTGAGCAGATTTACGCGGACCTGACTGGAGCCTTGAACCTGTCCTCGGCGCTGTCTTTAAAAGAAAACTCTGGAATATCGTTCATTGGAACTCAGAAGGGTGGCTCGTTCGACATCTCTTCAGAACTTGCACATGAGATGTTGGCAACACGCGGCAACCCTAATGGAAAGCCGAACTCTGACGTGGTGCGTCCCTGGATCAATGGACTCGACATAACTCGCCGTCCACGAGGTATGTGGATCATAGATTTCGGCACGGACATGAGTGAAGAAGATGCCGCCCTGTACGAAGCTCCTTTCGAGCATGTCAAAGAAAACGTATATCCGGCTCGGAAAGACCTGCGACGCGAAAATCACCGTAGGTACTGGTGGATACATGCTGAGAGCAGGCCGGGTATGAGAAGGTCATTAGAGCCGATGATCAGGTATCTAAGTACACCACGGGTAGCAAAACACCGCTTGTTCGTATGGACGGACCGAGACACGCTGCCCGACTCGCAAGTGGTCGTATTCGTCCGTGACGACGACTACTTCTTCGGAGTGCTCCACTCGCGGGCGCAGGAACTATGGGCGTTGAGTATGGGAACGTGGATGGGTGTGGGAACGTGGATGGGTGTGGGAACGTGGATGGGTGTGGGAAACGATTTGCGCTACGGACCATCAATGTGCTTCGAGACGTTCCCGCTGCCGTAGCCGCCGGGGGAGGAGCCGGTAGGAGATCCCCGCGTCGAGGAGATAGCGGAGGCCGCCCGCCGCCTGGACGAGTTGCGGCGCAACTGGCTCGACCCCGATGGCGCGACCGAAGTGGAGCAAAAGAAGCGCACCCTCACGAACCTGTACAACGCCCGTCCGACGTGGCTGACGAACGCCCATGCGCGCCTGGACCGGGCGGTCTTCGCCGCCTACGGCTGGCCCGAGGAGATCGAGGATGAGGATATCCTCAAGGACCTGCTCGCCCTCAACCTGGAGCGGTCTGCGGGGAGATGAGGGTCTCGGATCACTTCCGGGACGATGTTATAGGGCCTGAGCGTCATCCCAGCCGCGAGGGTATAACGTATGAGCGATGCGTTCGCATCGTCAGCGAGCGCCGGTATACTGAAGCCAGCGGCGACGAGCTTATCGTATGGGGCTACGCGCCGGAGTTACCCGGACACACGAAGTGGCTCAAGGTGGTAACCGACGCCGAGGCGAGCGTGCTCATTACGGCGCACAAGGATCGCCGTTTTGCCCGGAGGATGGGGACGGCCGGCGAGCAAGGGAGTTGAACCGATGCGCATAACCTACTATGAGGAGACGGACTCCGCCGTGATCTGGCTTCGCGACCCCGGACCGGACACGGTTGGGGAGATCGCCGGCGAAGACCTCGCGGACCCGGCAAGTGACAGCGTAGTGTTGCACCGCGACGACGCGGGTGAACTCTACGGAATAGAGATCTACTCCGGGGCCTCGAAACGTCTGAACCTCGACCGGCTTGACTTTGAGCGCGTGGCAGCCGGTACCTCTGGAGACGGTCCGGCGAAAGCAGGATCAATCACCTCTTGACGGCCTTCGCGGCGTATGGCTGGCCGGAGGACACCTCCGATGAATACATCCTCAAGAACCTGCTCACGCTCAACCTGGAGCGTTCAGGGTCCGATAGGTGAGAGAAGAAAGGCGGCGCTAATGCAGGAAGAGCATATGCTGAGGTTTATAACCTATCTCTGTCCGGGGCTTCCCGTGGAGATCTTGGAAGCCATCGCCTCCCGCGTCGGCCGCCAACTGGGCTGCTCGACCTCTCTTGTCGTGGATGCGCGCACCTCCGGGCCCACGAGAGCGGGCGATGATCCCTTCTCCACGGCGGAGGCGGACGTGGGCTTCCTATGCGCGCCGCCCTTTATCTGGCTCAGGGACCGGTCTGATCCGCCCGTGGAGCTGCTTGGCGCGGCCCCGGTATTCGACGATGACCGTACCGGAGGCGAGCCCGTCTACTTCTCCGTGGTGATCGCCCGTAGACAGAGCCCCTCGCGCACCTTCGAGGACCTGGTGCGGGGAACGTGGGCATATAACGACGAATGCTCACTTAGCGGCTACTATAGCCTCCTGGAGAAATTCGCGGAACTAACCGCCGACAGCGAAGCGGTGAGTATGTTTCGCTCCGGCTCGCACCTGGATTCCATAGAGCTTGTCGCGGGCGGAGCGGCAAGCGCGGCCGCAATTGACTCCAACGTACTGGCCCTGCACCTGGCCCGCAATCCCGAACTGCGGGCACAACTGCGAGTCGTCGAGACCCTGGGACCCTACCCCATACAGCCCATAGTCGTGCGAAGCCGCCTCGATGAGTGGGTCAAGACCGGGGTTCGCGAATGCCTGCTATCCTGGTCCACCACCGCCGCGGGGAGAGAAGATCTCTCCGCGCTTGGCCTGAAGAGATTCTCGCCGGTGGATGAGGAGCATTACGCTCCAGAGCGCGCTGCGCTAGAGATCCGGGCAGGACAGAAGACGGCATAGCCGTGTCCTCCCTCCGGGACCGGGGGCGAGAATATCCACGATCCTCGCACGGATAAGAGCGTTCCCAGTGTCGCCCTGCACCGGGATGACACGGGCGAACTCTACGAGATAGAGATTTACAGCGGGGCCTCGCCACGGCTGGACCTGTACGATATCGAGTTTCGCCGCGTAGCTGCGGACCACGCCGTAGATGAAAGAGAGACCGGCGGCCAGACGGCCGCATCCCACAGCGTTTCTCGAAACGACTGATCTACCGTTTCGCGGAGTCTCAAGCGCCAGACATTTGGTTGCCGACAAAGGATACAGAAACGACGTAGCTTTCCGAAGATCAGTTCTTCTGCAAATTGCTGTATAGGGCGTGATCGCCGGTATTGCTTCTTACACGGCATCATGCTCGAGGTGCTCCTTCAGGAAACCGAGCACCTTCGTCCACGAGTCGGCGTTGGCGAGTTCGTTCGCTTTCCGGCTTCCGCCCAACTCGAAGCGGTTCTCCCAGGACCTTGCCGGCTCGTAGCCTGGCAGTGAGACCAGGTGCCCCGCTCTCTCGTAGCACAGATGCTCGCATGGGAAGGCATGATCGTGGGCCTTCAGGCGCTCGATCACCATCTCCGAGAGGCGTGTCGAGGGCCACAGCCGATCATCCGTACCGGAGACCAATAACACGGGAGCGTCGATCTTCTCCACCGCGATGCTCGCAGTGGCCACGGCTGTCTCGTCGTCGAGGGCGCGCTCGTAGAAACTGCGCGTGCTGATCGGGCGACCGTCGAAGAAGGATTCCGTCATCCGGACCACCTCGAAGGCACGGGGTCCCGAAGGTACGGCGAACGGCACAGGCTCTCCCCGGAGAGACCAGGGGGACCTGGGGCCTCCGTGATAGGCTTCGCGGTCGAAGGGGATGCCCTGCCAAACAACCCCGCTCGGCGCGTACCCGACGACCGCCTTGATAGCTTCCGGGTATGTCGCCCCGAGCAGTAGCGCCAGTTCGCCGCCCTTCGAGTTACCCACGATGGCTACCCGGTCCGCATCGACCTCGGGTTGGGCCTTCAACCACGCGATTGCCCTCTCGAAATACTCCAGGGGGATCTCTACCAGGTCCTCCGGCAGTGGATCAATCCCGAAATAAGCGAGTGCTAACGCAGCGAACCCCTCCACGGCAAGCGTCTCCGCTCCGCCCTCGCTGAGACCGCCTCCCGCTCCACCGAGGGCTATCACCGCCGGGCGCGGAGCAGAGGCGGACGGGTGGAACAGCGTGCCGACCAAGCTTCTCTCTTCTATTGGCCGTCGAACCAACCCCATATCTCGCATGGTTACATGCTACCGGACGACGTGGTCCGGCGTAAGATGGTCGCCGTCGCCCTCGTGAAGCCCGCTGCGCAAAAACTCCCAGTCGCTCCCTGCGGCCGGCTGAGAGACTAGCTTTGGTCCCGGATAACCTCCGCGCCGGACCTCGGATCGAGGTCAAGTAGAGTCGAGACCTCCGGCTCTACTTCGAGCGTCTCTGGAGATCGTTCCGGCGTCCAGGGAGTCTGCTAGATGACGTTGGATGCACCGCTCTGTAGGGGATAGGGGAGCAGGACGGAGGCGTAAGTCCTTGACTATCGTCTACGAAGGGCTTTTGAAGACATTCCACCGTAGCGAAAGCCGTGGCCGCCTACCGCTGCTGGTGGCCCGGTATGTCGGGCCAGGACGCCGCGAAGCCGAGCTTCTGAAGGTGCGCTCGCGCCGCAAGCTCAGCGTAGCGGCGCATCCGGGGTGGGACGTCGTCGTAAGCCAGCGCTACGACCTCCTCAACAGACGAAGCCCCCGACCGGAGCGCCGCAACCACCCGCGCCTCCCGCTCCTCGCGGTGGGCGATGTACTCCTCGATCTTCGCCGCCGCATCGGCAACTTCGGGTCCATGACCGGGCAGAAGGCGCGCGGGGGAGAGTGCTTGGACCCGCTTCAGGGAAGACACGTACGCTGCCAGGTTGCCCTCCGGCGGGGCGACCATGATGCTGCCCCTTCCGGCTATCAGGTCTCCGGAGAGCAACACCCTGCCTGCCGGGTCCCAGAAGGACAGGTGCTCGGGAGCGTGGCCGGGTGTGTGGACGGCGACGAGCCCGCCGACCCGGCCCCCGTCCGAGAGTCCCGCTCCGAAGGTCAGAACCGGCGCGCCGGAAAGCTCCGAAAGGCGCTGTGCCCCCGCCGAGTGGTCCGGATGTCGGTGGGTGAGGACGATCCGCTCCACCGGGCCGGCCGCGAGGATGCGTTGCAGGTGCTGCTCATTGTCGGGGCCCGGGTCTACGACCATGCCCGAGGCGACGTAGGTGTTCGTACCCTCGAGGGTGAGCGGACCGGGATTATTGGCGCGGATGAGTAGAAAGTCCACCGTAGGATCCTACTACTCCTTAGACGTGCCGGTGCTTGTCCGTCTCCAACAAATTTCTGTAGCGGCGGTGGGAGTTTTCAGGATTCGCTCTAGGAGATTATTTAGTCGCTCTTTGGCGTGGGTTGGCCTTCCTGGTGGGGCGAGTGTAGTTCGAGGAAGGTCTGGGTTACGTCGGGCATCTGGTTGCCTATCTCCTGGGTTATGCGCGAGACGAGGTCTTCGATCTGGTCGGTGTCCATGCCGTCGGCGACGTGGATCTCCGCGTTGACGAGCACGGAGTCCGGTCCCAGGTGCATCGTCAGCAGACGCACGATGTCGTTTACTTCCTCAAAGCCGGTGATAGCCGCGCGCAGGCGCTTCTCGTCCTCGGGCGGCACCGCTTCGCCAAGCAGCAGAGCTCGTGAATCCCTGCCAAGCGAATAGGCGACGAAGACCAGCACCAGCCCGATGCTGATAGAGGCGATCCCGTCGAAGGCGTGGCTGCCGGTCAACTGGCTCAACAACAGCCCGGCGAACGCGATGAGAAGTCCCACGAGCGCCGCCGTATCCTCGTATAGTGGCACCTTCATCGTCGTGTTGCGCGTAGTCTTGAAGTGCTCGCGGAAAGAGCGATTCCCCTCTTGCGCGGCCTTATTGAACTCCCGCGCGGTGATCACTAGAGATGCACCCTCGAAGATGAACGAGACACCCAGGACGACGTAGCCGACCAAAAACGAAGTGCTCTCGCCGCTCGAACCTTCGAGGATCTTCGAGACGCCCTCGTAGAACGAGAAGACCGCGCCCGCGACAAAGAGTCCGACCGCGACGATCAGGGACCAGAAAAAGCGGTCTTTCCCGTAACCGTAGGGGTGCGCCCGGTCCGGCTTGCTCTTCGACGAGCGCAGGCTTACCAGCAGAAAGACCTGGTTGACCGTGTCGGCCACCGAATGCGCCCCCTCCGCCAGGAGCCCCGCGCTCCCGGTAATGAACCCGGCGATGAACTTGGAGATAGTGATCAGGAAGTTGGCCGTAAGCGCCGCGTAGACGGCTTTCTTCGTCCCGCCGTCACTGCCGCCGCCCGATTCTCCACTCTTCGCCATATCCCCGCTTCTAGATAAGAGGTTGTGTACGGCAATTATTGCAGAAAGTCCCCCGGACCAAACCGCGAAGTCTCATCCCCAGGAGAAACAATATACGGTCCAGCGCCGGGGCTTTGTCACCGGAGAAAATTGCATGTGCTACCCGACTGACCGCTAGAGCCCCGCACTACGAGGCGGCCGGTGTAGCGGTCAGGATTGGGACTAGCCTTCTTGCCTACTCAGGAGATACATACTGAGGCCATCAGCTCCTACAGTGTGTCCTCCTTGATAACAAAACCTCCGTCCCTCCGGCCCTTGAGCCACGTCGTCCGTAACCTATTGGCCGCGATCCTGGCCGGCATGTCCGCTTCCGAGAGCTCGTCTATGCACTTGTAGTAAAGCTTTCCATTACTCATCAGCGCCACCAGCCCTTCTTCGGCCTGCTTGCGATCCTCCGAAGCCAGGCGCCGCAAAGCCGCCGGTGGCTCTTCCGGTAAGTGCTCGCCCAGCAACCTGGCGAGTTGCCCATCTTTTCGCAGCTCTAGCTCCCGCTGCTCCGACTGCTTGAACTGTTCCCAAACGGCATGCTCCGCCTCTTCTTTCCTAACTCGATTATGCTCCCTGGCCTGCTCTTGCTCACGCTTCTTAGCAAGATCCTCCTGCCAATGGGCCGACTTTTCGTTACGGTGCGCTCCGTCGCGCAACTCCCCAAGCTGCTGACCAGCTTCGGTTTCTAGAACGGTCTTGAGAGATACGTCGATCGATTCCCCGGTCTCTTCCGCCCTTGTCGATGCCTGCCCGGCCAGGACGTCGGCCGCCATTTCGGATACCTGTTGCTTCTCGTGCATGACATTTTCCTTCCCGGAGCATCTCCTCCGTATAGAGTGGCACTACACGTCTTCGTACCTCAGCGCTCTCCTCTTATAAGAAGAGAACTTACACCTACTTCGTAGCACTCTCATGTATCGCCCTGTCGGGAGTGGTTGTATTAATGTGCTTGGCTACTCAACCGTCTCTAAATACTTGCGTGAGCCTGGGTGAAGTCACTTGGAAATCCTAGCTTTACACGCCGTTCGTGGCAAAAAATTCGGGCCGACGAAGCCGCTCCTGTAAAGAGTCGGCGATCGCCAGCCCGCGCAACGAACGCTGGTCGTGTAACGCCAGCACCCGCGGCTAGTTAGTGGGCCTTCCTGTTCATCGGTCCTTACCTCCTACTAGAGGTACAACGTCAACAATAGCATTGTACCATGCATTACTAGGATTGGAGGGAATTCTTATTGACTGACTCCCTCATATCCTGTTTGACCAGCTGCCTGGACTCTATGTTCTTGGGCTTTGCGGGGATAGGGTATGCAAAAGGGCCAGGGCTGTTGACAGCCCTGGCCCCTAAAGATCCTTGAGAAGAGTATGTCTTACGAAGTAGCCTTTATCTTGCGGTCGATCTGCTCCACGAGCGTATCGCGGTTTTTGTTTTGCTTCTCATACTTGCGGACCTTCTTGAGCTCTTCCGCGGAGAGACCGTCGAGCTTCTTCGAAACTTCGTCAACGTTCAACTCGTTGTAGTCAGCAGTCTTTAGAGCGCCAAAGACTGCGGCCTGGAGCGCAGCCTCCTGGGTCGCCTCCTGAGTCTCGCGGACGACCTGCTCGGTCTTCGCGGTGGTCTCCTCGGCCAGTCGCAGTCCCTGCTGAGCTGCCTGCTGGGTGGTCTGCAATGCCTGCTGAGTGGTCTCCTGGGCAACGCTCAGTCCCTCCTGAGCGTTGGCGACGAAGGGGGAGAAGAAGTCCTGGTAGGCTCCAACCCATTCCCCGGCAAGCGCCCGGAAGTTCTCCTGTTGCTTGCGCGCGCCCTGTGAGAAGACCTCGGCCGTCTGGCGGTTTTGCTCCGTCTGGGACTGCAAAGCCTCGGCGCCACTGGTCAACCAGTTCTGAGTAAACTTGACGTTACGCTGTTGCAACTGCAGCAACTTTACGCCGTTCGCAAACCACTCTTGCGCGGCCCTGGCATTGTCCTCCTGAAGCTTCAAGAACTTGAGACCGCCCTGGGCAAGTTCGACGTTGCGCTGCTGAAGAGCCGTGAGGTTTGTCGTGAGAGCCTCGTAGGAGTCGCGCTGGACCTCGGTCATCTCCCGAGCGGTACGCGCTATTCTATCGATATTCGTAGTAGCCACAGGTATACCTCCATGTCAGTAGATCTTTGCACCTATATTCTTAGCGCACATATACCCTGTTTGCAAGTGGCGAAACTTTCAGCGAGGGATTCCCGGTGAAAGATGTCACATGCCACAGTGTTTCGTCGCCGGCTCAGTAGGATCAATCTTCCCGTTGGGTGGTCGCGCTACGGGATAGTAGTGCGACCATGACTCTATTCGTCCGCTTTTAGATAGTTTATTGGGGTGTGGCTAGGGACTTGCTTGCCTGCCGCACGGTGGGGATGTACTCTGATCCGGCGTTAAAAGCGCGTCCGTCGGAGAAAGATTGGGGCTTATAGTGGTCACGGTTTTTTTGGACATTCTGGTCGTCTCGTTGTCGGTGGGGCTGGCGGTTGCGGGTATGCTCGTTGTGCGGCGCTTCGTTCCTTTCTCGGTTCGCGACGCGCACAACGCCGCCGCCGGTATGATCTACGCGGCTCTCTACGTGATGTTCGGCCTATCGGTCGGTTTCTCGCTCTTCCTCGTGTGGCAGCAATTCGAGATCTCCCGGACCACGGTGGAAGACGAGGCGAACAACGTGTTCCAGGTCTACGCGCTCTCCGCGAACTTCCCCGAACCGGAGCGGAGCCGGATTCAGGATCTGGCGACATCCTACGCCCGTACCGTCGTCGAAGACGAGTGGCCCTTGATGCAGCAGGGTCGGACCAGCCCGCGCGCTGCCGAGATCGCCATCGAGCTTCGGGCGAGCGTCGAAGATTTCCAGCCCCACACCGAAGCCGGAAGCGGCCTCTACTCGGAGACTCTCACGCAGGTTGACCAACTCGAAGAACAACGCGCGCTTCGTCTGCTGGACATCCGCCAGGGCATACCCGCGGTCTTGTGGGTTGTACTGGTGACGGGAGGCACGCTTACGATTGCCTTCACCTACCTCTTCGGGATGAGAGAAGCCTGGCTGCACGGCCTGACGGTCGCCGCGCTCACTGTGCTCATCGCACTACTCCTGTTCACCATCGGCACTCTAAATCATCCCTTTGACGGCGATGCCCGCGTGCGGCCCGACGCTTTCGAGGCGGTGCAGCATACTATCGAAGAAACCGGCAAGCACTGAACTGGAAAGGCTACGCTAAAGTTACAGGCACTTTGTGCCGATAAATAGCTGGTGGCGCGAATCTTTGAGTTGGGAAAGCTATGAGCCTCAGACAGAAGCTGAACACGGCGGAGACGAGGTTGAACGTGGGCTTCGCTCTCTTGCTGGCGATGCTCTTGTTGCTGGCTGGCGTCGTGACGTATGAGTCGCATCAGATCTCCAGCGTAAATCTAGCTCGCCAGCAGCAGGCCGCCAACCTCTACCAGTACGCGGACAAGCTGGAGATCGACCTGCTCAACATGGAGACTGGCAAACGCGGCTATCTCCTGAACCGCGACGAGAGCTTCCTGGAACCCTACAAAACAGGCCAGAACAACTTCGAAAAGGACTTCCTGGCCGCCCAGAAGCAGAATACTTTAAATGGCGTAACCTTGATCGACCCTCAGGTCTTCGACCAACTGCACTCGCGGTATGAGGACATATCCAACCTATTTCAGAAACAGATAGACACGGCGCGCAACGGCAAGACAGACCCGAAAAAGCTGCGACTCAACGAGGGCATGACCCAGATGGACAGCGCCCGCCAGACGTTGAACAAACTCCAGAAACAGGCGCTCGACCAACGGACCGCCGCGCGCGATAACACTGCTGACGCGACCCGCAATGAAGAGGCGTTATCGATCGGTCTGGGCGCACTGGCGTTGCTGGCGGGGATCATCTCGCTGCTCTACGTGCGGCGCGGTGTGATCTCCCCGATGCGGAAACTGCGGGACCGCGCCCTCGACACCATCGGACTACTTCAGATACAAAGCGACCGCGAGGATCTCGACAAGCGGCGCCGCAGCTTCGAAAAGCTCGGCTGGCACGAGCCAGACCCGGGGCGGCAGGGGAGTGAGCTGGAGGAAGTGCGGCAGGCGTTCAGCGTCGTCATCGGCCAGCTCCAGGTTGAGACCGAGCGTGTCCGCTCGCTCGTCTCGGGGATAGAAGACCCGCTCATCACCGTGGACCTCCAGAGACGTATCAGGTACTTCAACCAGGCTGCGTTGGACCTCACGGGCTTTAGTCTCGAGGAGATGAAGGGCCGGGACCTGGCGGAATTCGTGACGAACATCTCCGGTGGCGAGCCTGCCATCCAGAAGGCCATGATCACGGGAGAGCCGGTAAAGGCGGAGGAGGAGATGCTGCGGCGTAAGGATGGCGCCATAGTCTACGTCTCCACGACCGCCTCGCCGCTGTTGGGGGAAGACGGCGCAGTCATCGGCGGGATGAAGATCATGCGCGACATCACCGAGCGACTGCGCGTGGAGAGGGCCATGCGCGATGCGCGCGACACTGCCGAGCAGGCCAACCAGGACAAGAGCGACTTCCTGGCTAACATGAGCCACGAGATCCGTACCCCCATGAACGGCGTTATCGGGATGACCGAGATATTGCTCGACACCGACCTGGACGACGAGCAGCGCGAGTACACCGAGACCGTCCGCGTCTCCGGCGAGAACCTCCTGACTATCATCAACGACATCCTGGACTTCTCGAAGATAGACGCCGGCAAGATGAACGTAGAGACCATAGACTTCGACCTCCGAACGGCGGTCGAGGAAACGGCCAGGATGCTCGCCGAAAGGGCGCACGCCAGGGGTCTTGAGCTTGCCACCCTGATCGAGAACGACGTACCCACCGCTCTCAGGGAGACCCAGGCCGGATACGTCAGGTCCTGACCAACCTTATCGGGAACGCCATCAAATTTACTGAAGAGGGAGAGGTCGTTACGCGGGTGGAGCTTGCCGGGGAGGAGGGGGACTCCCTGCGAGTGCGCTTCTCTGTCTCGGATATCGGCATCGGCATGAGCGATGAGCAACAGAGCCGTATCTTCGAGTCCTTCACCCAGGCAGACAACTCGACCACCCGCCGCTACGGCGGCACGGGGCTCGGACTCTCCATCTCCCGGCAACTGGTCGAGATGATGGGCGGCAAGATGAGCGTGAAGAGCGAGTCCGGCGTGGGTAGCACATTCACCTTCGAGCTGCCGCTGGAAAAGTCGACTGTCGCGGCGCGTCCCGCTCCAAGGGCGCTCGGCAGCCTAGACGGCGGGCGCGCCCTGATCGTGGACGACAACCAGACCAACCGCAAGATCCTGACGAAGCAACTCTCTTCCTGGGGACTTCGCAACTCGCGTGTCCCGAGCGCGTATGACGCGCTGGAAGAGCTGCGCGCCGCGTCCCGCGCCGGAGATCCGTACAGTCTCGGCATACTGGACATGCAGATGCCGGAGATGGACGGCCTGGAGCTCGCCCGTCTCATAAAGAGAGACCCGGAGATCTCCGGTGTCCGGCTCGTGCTCCTAACCTCGGTTGGCCGCCGCGGCGAGGGCGAGGAGGCCAGAGATATCGGTATATCCGCCTACCTCACCAAACCCGTGAAGCAGTCCGAACTCTACGACGCCATAGCCACCGTAATGGGGTCCGATGACGGAAAACCGGACGAGTCAGAGCTCGTCACCCGGCACAGCCTCCGCGAGAAGCGCCAGCGTTCCAGGCGCGTCTTGCTTGCCGAGGATAACGCCGTTAACCAGAAAGTGGCGTCGAAGATGCTGGAGAAACTCGGCTACCAGGTAGACGTGGCCAGCGACGGCGTCGAAGCCTTGGACGCTCTCTCGCGCACGGTCTACGCCGCCATCCTCATGGACGTGCAGATGCCCAATATGAGCGGGTACGAGGCGACGGCGGAGATCCGTCTTCGCGAGCAACAAACGCAGGCGGAGGGACAGGGCAAACCGCGCATCCCGATCATCGCCATGACGGCCAACGCGATGGAGGGAGACCGGGAGAAATCCCTGGAAGCCGGGATGGACGATTACCTATCCAAGCCGGTCAAGTCGAACGACCTCGCCGAGGGGCTCAAACGCTGGATCGGCGGCCCTGAACTGGCGGAGGAGGGAGCCTCGGACGAAGAAACTGAGCTCCCCTCGTCGCAGGAGGAGGCCGTGGATCACAAAGTGCTGGAAGGTCTGCGCGATCTGAGTGCAGAGGACGAAGACCTCGTCTCGGAACTTATAGACCTCTTCCTCGGCGACGTGCCGGACCACCTGACGATGCTCCGCGAAGCGCTGGAGAAAGACGACGCCGCGAGTATGGAACGAGGAGCACACACCCTGAAAGGCAGTTCCGCTAACATGGGTGCGAGGCCGATGGCCGGTATTCTAGACCAACTCCAGAAAGCCGGGTCCTCCGGCGACCTGAGCCACGCGCCCGGCCTCTTCAGCTCTCTGGAAGACGAGTTCGGCCGAGTCTGGGAAGCTTTACTGGCCGAGCGCGTCCAGAACAAATAACCTGACGTGAGGACGGCTCGCCCTCGGCATATTCGAACATTCGAGGGACCTCTCAGCCCGATAATCGGATGAGGACTGCTCTCTACCTCGTGTAACAGGCTCCGCCGTGTCTGGCCGGGTACTCCCTCGGACAGCGGTGGCCGGGCATAAGCGGGACGGGACCGCTCCCCAAACCGCCGGATGCCTTGAGCTTCTTGTGCTTTTGAGCGGTACGCTCGGGGGTTGTCCTCTGAGTGGTGTTCTCCGTGGTGGACTGTGTATCAGGGGACGTCCGTTCGGTGAAGGCGGTGCTTTCCTGGGTCGTTTCCAGTCCGCTGCTACTTCCGGTGCTCTCCTGAAGACCGGTGCTCTCGGTAGTCGTGTCCTGCGCGAGAGCTGAAGGGAGTAGGGAAGGCAAGTTCACGTCCGCGAGTTGCCATACCATCCAAAGCGTAAACAGGCAGGTGATCGCCAGGGCCGAGAGCAATACTTTGAGCGTGTAGTCTTTCCAACGGATGGTGCGTCACCCCTCCCACGTTTTCGACCGGACTATATTCTAACCGCAACCGCTGGAGCGGGCTACCGCATTGGCGGCGACTCCGCTTCCGGCGATGGGGGAGAGGTCTAAACGTGAGTCACCTGAAGCCGGGGAGCAAGCCCCAAGTGACGAGAACCCAGAGGAGCGCGGCGGCGATGAGGACCGCCGCCAGGACGCCGAGCGTCGCGCTGCGCCGGCGAGCCAGTGTTCCGAACCCGCCGCCTCGGGCCGGCACAATAATTGCGTCCATCGGCTCCGGCACGGAGTTTCGAGTCTGATGACTATAATCGGAGATGGCATCAACGTCTCTACCTCTGACTCCGGGATCCTTGATGCTCGCCTCTTTACCGAGGGGGACGTGTCGTTGGCTCTCTTCCTCCAGAAAGTCGAAGGCGGGTCTTCTCGGACGGCCGTTGGCGGCTAATAGTTCCTCCATCATCTCTGTCAGGTTGAAGACGGCGGAGATCAAAAGGCTCTGCCGGGCCAGGATAATCGGGATTGCCTGGGAGGATGGAAGGCTATCGGCGGTTTTCAGTACAGACTTGGAGTTGGAGCTTTCGAGCGCGTCGGAGAGACGGTCGAGACGCTCGGCGATCCAATCCGTATCCACTCCTTCGCCCTCCTGGAGTCTGCGACGGACCGCCGTCGTGCCGAGCCCCTCATCGTGCAGTTCTCGAACCGTGCGTATCCTGCCCAGAGAGTCCTCAGGGATCGAGATCCGCCCCGACTGACGGCTGTAAGGTATGGAGTACTCCCGCAGATAACGGTAAAGCGTGGGACGTGGGACGCCCAGCATAGCGCTTACTTTATCGACCGTGTAAACCAAGCCCCTCCTGTTTATCACACGGATATTTTGGAACTTTTTCTAAACCACATTTATCGTAGCATATTTGAAGGTATTTCTCGCGTCGTGATAATAGACGTGATAATTCCTGCATGTGAGCTGCTTCGAGTCTCTCTCGGAGATAGACCTCGGAACTTGTTCCGGATCATTTTTACCATTGCGGGATCATCGCGAGATAAAGAGCGGTAACACCTTGACCTGTCATTCGTGATCGCCATACTTAACCGACATCTGAGGTTTAGATAAACCCAAAGTAGACGTTGAACTAGGAGGGGGACACGTGCTACCCAGGATACTGCAGTTGTTATGCGTGTTAGTTTTAGCTGGCGTTTTTCTGGCTTTCGCCGGTGGGCGCGCGGAGGCCGAGGAGGCTCTGGCATCCTGGTATGGTCCAGGTTTTGAGGGGCAGCCGACCGCTAGCGGAGAGATCTATGACCCGTCTGGTTACACGGCCGCGTCCAAAACGCTGCCGCTAGGGACAGAGTTGGTGGTGAACTACAATGGGTACTCGGTACCCGTAACCGTCAACGACCGTGGCCCCTACGTGGGCAGCCGTAGTCTGGATCTCTCGCAGGGCGCGGCCGAGCAGATCGGACTGACGCAAGCCGGCGTGGATTACGTCGACTACGTGGTCGGCGGTTCCACACAGACCGCTTCCACACCGGTCTCTTCCACAGAGACCGCCTACACGGCGGACACTACGCAGCCAACGAGTACGCAGACCTACACGGCGACGCAGGACTCTTCCGCGAGCGGTGGTGGAGGAGCTTATGTCGTTCAATCGGGCGACAACCTGACCAGCATCGCCGCGCAGTTAGGGACCTCAGTCGACTACCTGGCGAGCAGCAATGGTATTGCAAACCCTGACTACATACTCGCCGGACAGACGATCTACTACTGAGGCTATTCGCGCCCTGCGATGCGCTAAACCTCCACGCCAGTTAGGATAGCCCGAGCGGAACGCACTTTTGTAGGCTGTCCGGGAAGGAGAGGGGCGTTGAGTGAGGCGGGGAATGGTTCGATGGGGCTCGAAGGCCAGGTTGCGCTAGTTACCGGCGCGAGCAGCGGTTTGGGCAAAGCCGTGTCCATAGCGCTGGCGGCGGCCGGAGCGGACGTGTCGTTGGTGGCGCGTAGCGAAGAGGATCTAAGGGAGGTAGAGAGCGAAATTTCCGGGTCGGGCCGCCGGGCGTTGACTCTGCCCACGGACCTCGCGGGTGAGATGGGGCCTCCGAGAGCTGTAGAGCGAACCGTGGAGACTTTCGGCCGGATAGACGTGCTCGTCAACGCGGCCGGCACCGACGCGCCGGGACGCGTCGAGGATCTCGCCGTCGAAGGCTGGGACCGGACGCTCGCCGTGAACCTTCGCGCGCCGTTCCTGCTCTGCAAGGCGGCTTTCCCATATATGCGTGAGGCTGGGCACGGGACCATCGTCAACGTCTCCTCGGTTGCGGGGAAGAAGGGCTGGGCCAACGCCTCCGCCTACTGCGCCTCCAAGTTCGGGCTTGCGGGCTTCACCCAGGCGCTGGCCGACGAGGGACGCTCTCATGGCATACGGGCCTGCATTATCTATCCGGGAGCGATGGCGAATAACTGGGGTTCATGGTCGCCGGAGGACCGTCAAGGCTCCGCCAACGCAGAACCTTCTCCGTCACAGGCGCTACCGCCTTCCGAGGTCGCCGCGTTCATCGTCTGGCTCGCCGCTGCGCCACCGGAGTTCGTCCTGACGGAAGGTATTATCATGCCCATCGAGGAGAGCCTGCCCTAGCGTCAAGCGCGAGTTGGAGCGAAATATTGCGAAAAGCGCATCTGCGACGCGGTCAGTACCGTAAACTTGGTGAAGCGGGTATGCGGACAGGGTCTTGCGCTGGTGGTGTGAGGCCGTAAGCTATAGGGTAGCTCTACCAGAGGTGAGACATCGTGGCTGATCGAGACACCGCCCAGAACCAGGAGACGCATGAGCAGGAGTGGTACGCCCATGCTCCAAAGGTCGCCGACGCATTTCGGAAAGGCATTCCGGTGTTGGTCACTACTTGGGGCGGCCGGGAGGTATCGGGGCTGGTGTGCGACCGCGAGCAGGCCGGACTTCTGCTGGATATTCGGGGTCTGGAGACCGAATCTTTGGGGTACATCTTCCTTCCTTGGTCGAGCGTGGAGCAGGTAGAGATCCGGGAGGTCGCCCCAAGACGGATAAAGTCGCTTCCGGGCTGACCGCCACCAGTCCGGCATGAGACAGGGTACGGGTGCATTCGCGGGCTCGGGCGGCGTGACGCTGTTCGAGCGTTGGTGGCGGCCGGACGGTCCCGTGCGCGCGACCGTAATACTCATACACGGTCTGAAGGATCACTCCGCCCGCTACACTCATGTGGCCGAGAGCCTCGCTGGAAGCGGATACGCTGTCTACGCCTTCGATCTGCGCGGTCATGGTATGTCCGAGGGAGAACGCTACTTCACGCGTAGTTTTGACGAATACGTGGACGATACCAAGGTCTTTTATAGCCGGACTCGGGAGCGGGAGCCTGAGAACCCCATCTTTCTCTTCGGGCATAGCATGGGCGGCTTGATCTCATGCCTCTATGCGATCGGGCAAGACTGCGGACTGAGTGGTCTGGTACTCAGCGCTCCGGCCCTGGAACCGGGACCAGGAGTATCGCCGGTCCTCATACACCTCGCCAGAATTCTGGGGCGTGTTCTGCCCAGAGCTCCGGTCGTAAAGTTGGATGTGGAGAAGATCTCACGGGGCCCCGAGGTGGTTCGCGCTGCCCGCGAGGACCCGCTCTCCGACCATCGGCCCTCGCCCGCCCGGCTCGGCTCCGAGATGTTGCGCGCCATGCGTATAGTAAGGGAACGGGCGAAGGAAATACCTCTGCCGGTACTCGTCATGCACGGCACCACCGATGAGTTGGCAAGTCCCGCCGGAAGCGAGTGGCTTCATGAGCGAGTAGCCTCCACGGACAAGACTTTGCGGCTCTACGAAGGCCTCTATCACGAGATCCTGAACGAACCAGAGAAAGAACAGGTCCTCACCGACCTGTTGCGGTGGCTCGACGCGCGCGTCTGAAAGAGGAAAGAGCGGTTTCCTCAGACGGGCGCTTGTGTAAAATGGGTGTTAAATCATTCTTATGATCTATAGGACGGTGGGGATGTCGGAGCAGACGCGGGAGCAGTCGCAAGAGAGGACTGGAGAGGACCAGCAGGAGCGCACGGCGCGGGAGTTGATCGAGCTTTTAAACGAGCTTCGGGTGATCCTGCCGGGCATTCAGGTCTTGTTCGCCTTCTTGCTCACCGTGCCTTTCAGCCAGGGGTTCCCGAAGCTGGACACCCTGCAGCAGGATGTGTTCTTCGCGACGCTCCTGTGTACCGCGATATCCGCGGCGCTTCTCATGGCGCCTTCGGCCCATCACCGGCTCTTGTTCCGTCAGGGCGAGAGGGAGCAGCGGCTCAGGATAGGAAACGTCCTCACCATTATCGGGTTGATCTTTCTGGTCCCCGCCATGGTAGGCGTGGTGTTCGTGGTTACGGGCCTGATCTTCGGCATGGGCCTCGCCCTGATCGTGACCGCCGTCCTGACGCTATTGTTCGTATTACTCTGGTTTGTCCTTCCGCTTCGCTACCGCGACGAAAACGCGGCTGAATAGTTCCCCAGCCCCAAACCCGGCTACGCGCCGAGCTTGGGGTCCGTAACCGCTCCTTCCGAGGCCGATGAGACGAGCGCTGCGTACTTCGCCATGACGCCCGTCGCGAAGCGCGGCTTCGGCTCCGACCAGGCGGCGAGGCGCTCCTCTATTTCTTCGTCCGAGAGGTCCACGCTCAACGTCCGGTTCGTGATGTCGAAGGTGACGGCGTCTCCGTCTCGCAGGGCGGCGATCGGGCCGCGATGGGCCGCCTCGGGGGCGACGTGGCCGGCCATGAGCCCGCGCGTCGCGCCGGAGAAACGCCCGTCCGTCAGGAGCGCGACTGTCTCGCCGAGGCCCTGGCCCACGAGAGCCGCCGTGACGCCGAGCATCTCGCGCATGCCGGGTCCGCCTTTTGGCCCTTCGTAGCGGATCACGACGACGTCTCCGGCGGCGATGTTTCCGGTCTGCACGGCCTCCATCGCGTCCTCCTCAGTGTCGAAGACGCGTGCCGGGCCGGTGTGATCCAGCCGCGTGTAGCCGGCCACTTTGACGACGCACCCCTCGGGGGACAGGTTTCCCTTGAGGATGACTAGGCCGCCCGAGTCGCGCAGGGGATGCTCGACGGGGGAGATCACATCCTGCCCCTCGTCTTCTTCGGCGTCCTCGACTTCTTCGGCGAGGGTCTTACCCGTGGTGGTCATCTGGGTTCCATCGAGGAGGCCCGCATCCAGGAGACGCTTGCCGAGCAGCTTCGAGCCGCCCGCCCGGTCCACGTCCACGGCAGTGTAGCGTCCGCCCGGCTTCAGGTCGGCGATGAGCGGGGTCCGCGTGCTTACCCTATCGAAGTCGTCTATGTCGAGCGGGATGCCAGCCTCGCGCGCTATGGCGAGCAGGTGCAGGACCAGGTTCGTAGAGCCTCCGGTTGCCGCCCCGGCCGCGATGGCGTTCTCGAAGGCCTCGCGGGTGAGTATCTTCTCCGGCGTCAGGTCGCTTTCGAGGAGCTGCATCACCAGCCGGCCCGCCGCGACGCAGGCCTCGTCCTTGCGGCCGTCCAGGGCGGGGGGGCTGGCGGAGCCCATCGGAGAGAGACCGAGGAACTCCAGGATCATCGCCATCGTGTTCGCCGTGTACTGGCCGCCGCACGCTCCAGCTCCGGGACAGGCGTGCTCCTCCAGGTCCTTCAGCTCCGCGTCGCTCATCCTGCCTGCGGCGTTCGCGCCCACTCCCTCGAAGACGTCCCCGATCACTACGTCCCGTCCGTTGAGCCGCCCCGGCTTGATGGAGCCGGAATAAACTATGACGCCGGGGACGCCGAGCCGGACGTGGGCCATGGCGGCGGCGGGGATGGTTTTGTCGCAGCCGACGATTGTGACCACGGCGTCGAACATGTGGCCGCGTCCGACCAGCTCTATGGAGTCGGCGATCAACTCGCGGCTCACGAGCGAAGTCTTCATACCCTGGGTGCCCATCGTGATGCCGTCGGAGATGGAGATGGTGTTCAACTCCATCGGTGTGCCGCCTGCCTCCCGGATGCCTTCCTTGACCTTCTCCGCCAGGTGCCGGTGGTTGAAGTTGCAGGGCATCGTTTCGATCCAGGAGTGGGCGACGCCGACGATGGGCTTACGCAGGTCTTCCTCGGAGTAGCCCATGCCCTTGAGATAGGAGCGGGCTGGCGCGCGGTCGCGGCCCTCCAGGATGATGCGGCTGTGGCGGCGAGTATCGGTGGTCTCCATGCTCTCTCCCTGTCATTTCGGACGATGCCAACCTAACGAGTATAGAAAGTCGCGCGCCATCGCGCCAGAGCAAACGCTGGCGCGCAGAGGTGAAATGGCTAAACTAGACGTGTGAAGAAACCTCGCGATTACCGCGTACTCCTGGCTCTTGGAGTGACTATTGTGATCTGGTCCTCCGCGTTCGCGGGGATACGAGCCGGTCTCGAAGCCTACACGCCAGGGCATGTAGCTCTGCTACGATTTTTGGTGGGATCTGTGCTCCTGATCTTCTACGCCGTGTCGGTGAGGATGCCGCCGCCATCGTGGCGGGACTTACCGCCGGTCCTGGTTGGAGGGTTCTTGGGGTTCACCGTCTATCACGTTGGACTCTCCTACGGAGAAGTCACGGTAGAGGCGGGATCCGCGAGCCTCCTTATCGCCTCCGTTCCGGTCTTCACCGCGCTGCTCGCGACTGGTTTCCTAAAGGAGAGGCTCGGAACTTTAGGCTGGGTAGGGACAGCCGTTAGCTTTCTTGGGGTGGCCCTGATTTCTCTGGGCGAAGGAGGCGGCCTCAGCCTCGATCCTGGAGCGCTGCCGATCCTCGCCGCCGCCATCGGCGAGAGTCTCTTCTTCGTCTTTCAGAAACCGTACCTCCAAAAATACGGTTCGCTCCGGTTCACGACGTACTCGATCTGGGCCGGAACGATCTTCATGCTCGTTTTCTTGCCCGGCCTCTCTGGTGAGATTAAAAACGCCCCGCTCGGCGCGACCCTGAGCGTGGTCTACCTCGGCGTCTTTCCGACGGTGATCGCGTACCTCGCCCTGGCCTACGCCTTCGCCAGGATGCCCGCATCGAACGCCACGAGCTTTCTCTACCTCGTGCCGGGGCTGGCATTTCTGGTGGCCTGGGTGTGGCTCGGCGAGATACCGACGCTGCTCTCCCTGATCGGCGGTGCGATCTCCCTCTCCGGCGTCATCCTCGTAAACGCTCGTGAGAGGTAGTGAACGGTACAATGTGTGACGTGTAATTGGAGTACCTCTATAGCTTAATGATTGGACGAGTATATGACTTTCCGGGCGGTGAAGTGACATGACCTTATTTTCGCAAAGAAGGGGACTCAAACCGATTAGGAATGTTATTCAAACTGATTCTATGGATCAGGAACTGAGAGTTAGTTTGTGGAATACGTTGAGCGCTTCTTACTGGGGGCGTGTGCCGCAGGGATATCATCTGAGTGATGGCGGAAATATTCAGTATTTGTGCGAAGTTTTGTGGAGTGACTATTTTAAGTGGCCTCTTGATACTATGGGAAGGTTTTGGTACGAAGTCTATGAGAAGATCAGACAATATTTTTTCAGTTGCGAATGGTATGACGCCTATGATTTTATAGAGTTTGTCGTTGGCATTTATCCTAGTCAACCGGCTAACGAAATATTTTGGACAAGTTGTAACATCGTTCTAGAGCGTGAATTGTCTGCATACCGCCTCGTAGGAGATCAAATCACTGAGATCACTGCCGAGGAAGAGATAGCAGAGATTGAAGAGGCACTAGAAAGCTCGTCTACTCTGAAACCCGTAACCGATCATTTGCAGAGGTCTCTTGCGTTGCTTACAAACAAAAAATCTCCTGACTACAGAAACTCTATCAAGGAATCTATAAGTGCCGTGGAGGCAATCTGCAACTTAGTAGCAGGTAACTCAAGTGCGACGTTGGGACAGGCTCTCAAAGAGCTAGAAGAGCAGCAATCGGTAGACATGCATCCAGCCCTTAAAGGTGCTTTGGAGAAACTATACGGTTACACAAGCGATGCTGACGGAATAAGACACGCTCTACTAAAAGAATCCAACCTAGCTTTCGAGGATGCAAAGTTTATGTTGGTGTCCTGTTCAACGTTCATCAATTACCTCAAGGCTAAGTCGGCAAAAGCCGATATACAGTTGTAGCTTCTCGATGCGAAAACTAATAACCATGCCCGGCGGTTAGAATCAGCACACCAGAGAGAAAGGTAGTTTTATGGAGACGAAGAAGCAGGCCCATAAAGTAAGCGCCAGGACGCGCATCGGACACGTACATCTGAAGGTCGCGGACATTGAACGCGCGCTGCGCTTCTACCGGGACATCCTGGGTTTCGAAGTGATGCAGTGGTATGGCGAGGATGCGGTCTTCCTCTCGGCGGGCGGATACCACCACCACATAGGGCTGAATACCTGGATGAGCAAGAACGCTTCGCCGGCCCCGCGCCACTCGGCCGGGCTCTTCCACCTTGCCATCCTCTACCCGGAGCGGCGGGATCTCGCTCAGGCTCTGCGCTGGCTGATCGACGCCGAATACCCTCTGGAGGGCGCCTCCGACCACAGCGTCTCCGAGGCCCTCTATCTGAGCGATCCCGACGGCAACGGCGTAGAACTTGCCTGGGACCATCCCGAGGAGGAGTGGTCGCGAACGGAAGACGGTGGGCTCGCGATGGTGACCCGTCCGCTGGATATCGAAGGGCTCCTCGCGACGCTCGAAGAGTAGGACTCCGCGAAAGGCACCTCTCTATCGCTTGTGCCAAAATTGCAGCAAGAACATAATGTGCTTGTGGCCGCGCATGACAGGATAGCCTCGCGAGCTGGGTCGCTATCCGGCGGGACTTTGTTTGGCGCTACGGCGATCCTCGTTTATCTGGGGCTCTTGAAGCTGCTGATACACCTGGTCACCGCTGCCAATTACGGATACTTCAGGGACGAGCTCTACTACATGGCAGCGGGCCGCCACCTGGATTTCGGTTACGTTGACTTCCCGCCCTTCGTAGCATTGGTAGCCGCCTTTACGCGCGTGCTGCTGGGGGATTCTTTGCCCGCGCTACACTTCTTCCCCGCCTTAGCTGGCACCGCGGTAGTGGTGCTGACCGGTCTGATGGCACGGGAGCTTGGCGGTGGACGCTTCGCCCAGGGACTCGCGGCTCTTGCAGCGCTGATCTCGCCGAACTTTCTGGTCTTCGGCACGTGGCTCTCGATGGATGCGTTCGACCAACTCTGGTGGGTTGCGGCCACATACGTCCTGCTCCTGATTCTCAAGCGGGATCGCTCCAGGCTCTGGCTCTTCTTTGGTCTGGTCGTTGGTCTCGGGCTGTTGACGAAGCTCACCATGCTCTACTTCGGATTCGCCGTCTTTATCGCGCTGTTGCTCTCGCCGGCGCGGAGGCGGCTGCTCGACAGGTGGCCCTGGGTTGGGGCTGGCATCGCCTTCATGTTCCTTCTGCCGTATGTCTTCTGGCAGATCGGGCACGGCTGGCCCACGATCGAGTTCTGGGCCAACTACGGTGCGAAGGTGCCTCCGACCTCTCCGGTGGGGTTCCTCATCAATCAGGTGGTTACGATGCAGCCGCCTAGTTTGCCGATCTGGCTCGTTGGGCTGTATTTCTATCTGTTCTCCAGGGATGGCAGACCGTATCGTGTTCTGGGTTGGATCTACGTGATCCTCTTCGTTCTGTTCCTGATAATGAACGCAAAGTTTTACTTTCTTGCCCCAGCTTACCCAATGCTGTTCGCCGCTGGAGGAATCATGATCGAACGCTTCTTCGAGCGCCGCCGCTGGAAATGGCCTAAGCCTGTCTACGTCGCCGTACTGGTCGTTAGCGGGATAGTGGTGGCGCCCATAACGGTCTTGCCAGTGCTTCCCGTGAACACGCTTGCCAGTATCACGGGCGCTGCGGGTGGAGACGCCGGCATCAAACAGGAGACCCGCGAGGTGGGGGTGCTGCCGCAGAACTTTGCCGACAGGTTCGGTTGGCAGAACATGGCGAAAACCGTGGCCCGAGTTTACAGGGATCTTCCGCAGCAACAGCGGACGAATGCTTGTGTTCTGGCCGGAAATTACGGTGAGGCCGGAGCCGTCGAGTTCTTCGGCGCGAACTACGGTGTGCCAAAGGTCGTGAGCGGTCACAACTCGTACTACTTATGGGGGCCGGACGGCTGTACGGGGGAGACGATGGTGAGCGTAGGAGTCCCACGCGAACGTCTCTCCACCGAATGGGACAATATCAAGCGGGAGGATACCGTGAGATGCCGGTATTGCATGCCGGACGAGAACGACCTGCCAGTGTACGTTTGTACAAATCCGAAAGCACCACTGGACGAGGCTTGGCCGCGATTAAAACACTACGATTGAACCCACCCGCGCAAACGAACGACGTTGGCCGTTTTCCGTGTAGCGCATAAAATGTCTGCATGGGACTCGAAAGCATTGGGAAGTTCTTGATCGGCGGTGCGATCGTGTTGCTCGTGCTCGGCGTGTTGTTCCTGTTGCTCGGGCGTTTCGGGTTGGATCAGTTGCCGGGGGACCTCGTCTTCAAGCGGGGTGGCCTCACGGTTTACTTCCCAATAGGGGTTATGATCCTGCTCTCCGTAGTCGGCACAATCGTCCTTAACGTCATCTTCCGCCGCTAGAATTACGTTGCTTACCTCAGAGCTCGACTACGAGCTTCCCGACTCTTTGATCGCCCAGAGACCCGCCGAGCCGCGCGACTCCTCACGGTTGATGGTCATTGACATTGGCACAGGAGGGATCTCTCACCACGTCTTCCGCGAACTGCCTGGATTTTTATTGCCTGGCGACGCCCTGGTCCTGAATGAGACAAAAGTCCTGCCAGCCCGTCTCAAAGCCAGCAGACCGGGCGGAGGAGCTGTAGAGATACTCTTTCTCAAGGACCTCGGCTCGGAGCACTGCGAAGCGTGGGAAGTGTTGGCGCGTCCCAGCAAGCGTCTGAATCCAGGCATGAAGCTCTCCGCGAACGGAGACGAGATAGAGATAGTCAAGAGTATCGGCGACGGACACTGGACAGTTTTCACCGCCGACGCTCGCGGAATGCTTGAGCGGAGCGGAAGGATGCCACTGCCGCCCTACATCCAGTCAACTCCCGAGGCCGAGGCCCGTTACCAGACCGTCTATGCCAGGAACGCAGGCTCCGCTGCCGCGCCGACCGCAGGCTTTCACTTCACGGAGAAGGTGCTGAAGGAGTCCGAACGGGCGGGAGCCGGACTCGCGCGCGTAACCCTTCACGTCGGGACCGGCACTTTCGCTCCGGTCAGAACGGAGAGGCTGGAGGAGCACCGGATGCACGCCGAATACTACTCTGTTCCAGAGGATGCGGCGCGGACCATCGAGAGCGCGGAGCGCGTAGTGGCGGCGGGGACCACCGTTGCCCGGACGCTCGAAAGCTGGGCCGCGAGCGGCGAGAGAGAGGGAGAGTCGCGGCTGTTCGTGTATCCCGGATACGAGTGGCGAGCCGTGGACGTTCTGCTAACGAACTTCCATCTGCCGCGTTCGACGCTGCTGGCGATGGTGATGAGCTTCGCGGGCCGGGATCTCATCCGGGAGGCGTACCACACAGCGATCCGCGAGAAGTACCGTTTCTACTCTTTCGGAGATGCGATGCTTCTGCTAAACGGCGGGAGAAGCCTGTAGGCGCGCCGGTCTACATAGACGTCGAAGCGCGTGATGGTGAGGCGCGGGCCGGAATCCTGCACACGCCGCACGGTGCGGTCGAGACGCCGATCTTTATGCCGGTCGGGACGAAAGGTACGGTCAAGGGGCTAACGCCCGGGGACCTGCGCACGATGGGGACGGGGATCGTTCTCGGCAACACCTACCATCTATACCTGCGTCCGGGGACGGACTTGATACGGGAGGCCGGTGGGTTGCATCGCTTCACGGGATGGAACGGACCGATGCTCACGGACTCGGGTGGTTACCAGGTATTCTCGCTGGCGGAGACGCGGAAGCTCTCCGAGGAAGGCGTGGAGTTTAGGTCCGTTTACGATGGCTCTCTGCATACCTTCACGCCTGAGTTGACGACGAGAGTTCAGGAGGACCTCGGGGCGGACATTGCGATGGTGTTGGATGAATGTCCGCCAGCCAACGCGAGCCACGACTATCAGGCGGAGTCCTTGCGCAGGACGGCGCGCTGGGCCGAACGCTGCAAAGCGGCGCATACGAGGGAGGATCAGGCACTGTTCGGGATCGTTCAGGGCGGGTTGTTCGCGGATCTGCGCCGGGAGAGCCTACAGCGGACGGTCGAGATCGGATTTCCCGGTTACGCGGTCGGTGGACTGTCGGTCGGTGAACCGCGCGAGCAGATGCTCGAAACGCTATCGCTGGTTGCGCCGGAGCTTCCGGCGGACAGGCCCCGCTACTTCATGGGGATCGGAGACCCGGTGGGGATACTGGAGGTCATCTCTCTCGGCGTGGACATGTTCGACTGCGTGCTCCCGACCCGGCTGGCCCGGCACGGGACGGTACTGACCCCCGATGGCCGTATCAATTTGAAGAACGCCCGATACCGGCGGGACTTCGAGCCACTTGACTCCGAGTGTTCGTGCGAGACCTGTAAGGGATACAGTCGGGCGTACCTCGCGCATCTCGTACACGAGAACGAGCTTCTGGGGCATCGGTTGATCTCCTTGCACAACGTCCATTTTCTTCTGGCGCTTTGCCGGGCGGCGAGAGAGCGGATACGGGATGGAAGCTACGAGGCGTGGTCGCGGGCCTGGATCTCCCGCTATACGAAAAGCTAACCGGCGCTTCAGCTTGAGCAACTCAGTTTCTCTGATTTTGGATCGCCACTGGTGTGCGCCGACGAGCCGGTCGCGTTCCCCAGATGCTCCAACAGAAGTGGCATCCCGCCGCTATTCGTTCTTTGAATGAGCGGCGGATAAGCTGCGATGTTGAAATGCTCCAGATGAGCTAGAATTGGGTCCCATCGTATGAATAGCCGAAGAAACAACCTTATCGTGCTCGGTCTCGTCGTGGTGCTCCTCGGGGTGGCTGCCTACTTCATCTTCATTCGCGAGCCGGTTACACAGTCGACGCGGCTCGGGCTGGACCTCAAGGGTGGCGTAAGCGTGCAACTAAAGGGTTATCAGACCGACGGCAGCAAGGTGACGCGGGAGGAGATGGATCAGGCGGTCCAGGTCATCCAGCAGCGCGTCAACAGCCTCGGCGTGACGGAGCCGGAGGTCCAGATCCAGGGCCAGGATGAGGTATCTGTCAACATCCCCGGCATAAAGAACTCCGACCGGGCCGTGAAGATCATCGGCCGCACCGCCCAGCTTGGCTTCTACCAGGTGCTGTCCTCGGACCCCACCCTCACCGAGCCGTCTCGCACGGTCAAGGACTCGGAGGTCAAGAAGACCGAAGACGAGATACGGAAGAATCTCCAGAAAGACGAAGCATACAAGAAGGGCAAGACTAAGATCCTCTTCGAGGAGAACACCGCTACAAAGGGCGCCGGAACGACCGTCACCGGATACGTGGTGAACAACAAACCCGGCTTGACCGGCGGCGCGCTGAGTGACGCCAACCTCAACCGAGATCAGGCAGGCAGGTTACAGGTGGACATGACCCTCACGGGCCAGGGGTCGCAGGGCTTCGGGGATCTGTCCGAGAAGATCTCCCAAGACGCACTGGCCTCTGGTCAGCCAGGGACCGGACAGCTCGCAATCGTCCTGGATAACGGTGTGGTGAGCGCGCCGACGGTGGATCAACGTATAGACGGGCGCACGGTTACCATATCCAACACCAGCACGACCCAGGGATTGCCGCAGAACGAAGCCGACGAGCTCCAGATCGTCCTGAAGACCGGCGCGCTGCCGGTGAATATGAAGATTCTGTCGCAGACTACCATTGGGCCGACGCTCGGCACGGACTCCCTGAAGAGCGGGCTACTCGCCGCGCTCGTCGGGTTCGGGCTGGTGCTGATCTTCCTGCTGATAATCTACCGGGCGCTTGGGGTGGTGGCGGACCTGGCGCTTCTCGTATATGCGTTCTTGTTGTGGGGAATCGTCACGGCGATACCGATTACGATGACGTTGCCGGGTATCGCCGCTATCGCGCTCTCGATAGGGGTCGCGGCGGACGCGAACATCGTTATATTCGAGAGGATCAAGGAAGAGGTCCGGCGCGGCAAGTCGCCTCGTTCGGCCATCGCCCTCGGCTACCAGAAGGGCTTCCGCGCGATCCTGGACGGCAACATCACGACGCTCATCACCGCTTTTATCCTCTTCGCCCTCTCCAGCGGCTCGGTGCGCGGGTTCGCGGTACTGCTGTCGATTGGTGTACTGCTGTCGATGTTCACGGCGATCGTGGTGACGCGGGCGCTGCTCGGCATATTGTCCGGGCGTGGCATACATCTCTCTCCGGGCATGATGGGCGTCTCCAAGGCTAGTGTTACCGAACAAGCGGCGAGGGTGCGGTAATGGCGATTGGGAAGGCGTTTCAGCAGGTCGACTTCGTCGGACGGTGGCGGATCTGGTTCGCCCTCTCCGGCATTCTTCTTCTGGCCGGGGTCGCCGCGATAGCCCTTGGGAACTTGAACCTCGGCATAGACTTCCAGGGCGGAGCGAAGTTCACGGCGTCGAACCCGAGCAGGCAACTCAGCGTGACCCAAGTCAAGCAGGCGCTACCGGAGAAGTTTCGCCAGGACTCCGTGGTTCAGCAAGCCGGCAAGGGATATGAGATCCGGACTCCCGTATTGACCCAGAAGGAGAGCTCGCAGGTGCGGGACTCTCTAGGCAAGGCTCTCGGGTCGGAGATGAGCGTTACGAACATCAGTCCGACGTTCGGGGGACAGGTCAGAAACCAGGCGCTGCAGGCCGTGGTGGCCGCGTTGCTGATTATTGTCGTGTTCATCAGCATCCGGTTCGAGCTTGCGTTCGCCATGGCGGCGATGGTCGCGCTCGTCCACGACATCCTGATGACGATAGGCTTCTACGCCATCTGGGGCCGGGAGGTGAACCTCGTCACGGTCGTCGCGGTGCTGACGATCCTCGGGTATTCACTCTACGACACCATAATAATCTTCGACCGCATCCGGGAGAACGCGCCCTCTATCGGCTACAACCGCCGCCGCTTCGACGACATGATCAACAGCTCCATCCGCCAAGTCGTTACGCGCTCTATCTACACGTCCGTCTCGACCCTCATCCCGATAACCGCGCTCCTGATCTTCGGAGAGTCCACCTTGAGCGACTTCGCCTTCGCCTTGCTCGTCGGTATCCTCGCGGGTACTTACAGCTCCATCTTTATCGCGTCTCCCGTGCTCTCTCTGTACAAGGCCTGGCGTTCCGGGAAGGGCCGCCGCGCGCCGCAACGGGCCTGACGCGTTGGCCGGAGGCCCGTCACCCGAAGCGGATGCCTGAGTGGATGTGACGTCCGCGCGGTTCTTCTACAAGGACCCCAACGCCCCGACACCGAACAGACCGATCAGTGTTGGCGCTCTGGCGCTGATCGAACGCGGAGACACTTTGTTGATGGAGCGCCGCAGTGATTGCGGGCGGTGGGGGCTGCCAGGCGGGGCCGTCGAAACGAACGAAGCTCTGGAGGACGCCCTGCGGCGCGAAGTCCGGGAGGAGACCGGGCTCGTGGTCGAGGAAGCGACACTCTTCTGCATCGGCGCCGACCCGTCCAGGATCGCCCGCTACCCGGACGGCAACACGGTACGCATTATCTCGTTTGTCTTTCTTGTGAAGGTAGAGGATTTCGATGGGCTGCACCGCAGCGGAGAGTCTCTGGACCTTCGCTTCTTCGACCGCGACGAGCTAATGAGTCTGGACGTTATAGAGACCGCGCGGCCCATTATCGAGCGATATCTCCGGCCGGAGCCGGCAGGGTCCATCATGATGGAGTAGGCGTCAGGGCGTCATTGGGCCATGCCTGCGCTATCATGTAACTACTAAAGCCCACCGCCGGGAGGTAATTGTGCGCGAGACTATCGAGCGTTTGATCTTGTTGCAGATAGGGGCCGCCGCCGCGACCCGCGATAAGGTTCAGGAAGTCGTGGAGTCCCTCATTGATCAGGGGAGGCTGGAGCGCGAGGAGGGCCGGACGGTCGTCAACGACGTGATGAGCCGGGCGCGTGAACGCTCCACCGGAGCGCGTTCTCTGTTCGACGCTTCGATGCAGCAGGGCCTGCGCGGTGCCGGAGTGCCGACCCGTGAGGACTACGAAGATCTGGTCTTCCGCGTCGAGCAACTGGAGCACCGGGTACGGATGGTCGAAACCGGAGAGGCCGGACCGCCGCCAACTACCGGCCCACCCGAACCGCCTCCAGCAGGCCATCCACCAACGCCGCCACTTGGCAGCGTGGATGAACCGCCTATTCCTCCAAGAGACGAACCTGATACACCGCCTGGCCTCTAACCAAACCGGGAGCAATCCGCGGTGACGTCACGCGGGACGCCGTCGCTCGTGCGATCCGGGAACCTCGTCCGGTTCTCGCAGATCAGCCGCGTCCTCGTCCGCCACGGTTTCGGCTTCGTTTTCGACGTGCGGCGCGACCGACGCGAGAGCAAGGGTATTCAAGAGCTACTCGGTCCCAACTTCGGCGTGCGTCTGCGCCAGACGCTGGACGACCTCGGGCCGACGTTTGTAAAGTTCGGTCAGCTACTCAGCATACGATCGGACATCCTCCCGGAGAGCGTGCTAATAGAGCTTCAGAAGCTCCAGGATACCGTCGCGCCCATGCCGCTCGGAACGGCGCGGAGGATAATCCAGAAAGAGTTGGGCGCGCCAATAGACGACGTGTTCGAGGAGTTCGACCCCACGCCGCTAGGCTCGGCGAGCATCGGGCAGGTGTACCGGGCGCGGCTGCGCGGTGGCGATACGGTGGCGGTAAAAGTGCAGCGGCCCGAAGCGCCGGGCAGAGTCGAGGCGGACCTGGAGATCATGCGCGACTTCGCCGCCTTCCTGGACCGGAGGTTCGGGCGCAGGATCTTCGTGGACGTGCGCGGCCTCGTCGCGGAGTTCGACGTAGTGATCCGGCGCGAGCTCGACTACACGGCCGAGGCCGGGAACGCCCGGCGATTCGCTATTAACTTCGCCGATACCCCGGTCGTCATACCGGAGATCTATCTGGAGCGTTCCACGCCGAAGGTACTCACCATGCGGTACATCGAGGGGACGCGCTTCCGTGACATCCGGCCTCTGACTCTTAACTTGCGCGAGCGCCGGCGCGTCGCCTCGATGGGAGCGGAGGCGATCTTCAAGATGGCCTTCGAGGACGGGTTCTTCCACGGCGACCCGCATCCTGGGAACTTGATCCTTACTCCCGACGGGACCCTCGCGCTCCTCGACTTTGGCATGGTCGGCTTTATGAGCCGGAGCGACATCGAGGCGTTGAGCGGGCTGTTTATCGCGGTGATCCAACGCGACGCCGGGGCGGCCCTGCGCGGCCTCGAAGGACTGGGCGTGACGTACTCGACGGACGTGAGAGCCGACCTTGTACAGGACCTTCGCGAGTTCCTGTACAAGTACTCCGGGCTCTCGGTGGGGGAGGTCACGCTCGGCCAGGCTCTCTCCGAGTTGATCTCTCTGACTAGGAAGTACCGGCTACGCGTACCGCCGGTCTTTCCGCTTCTCGTGAAGGCCCTCGTCACCGCCGAAGGACTCGCCCGCGCCATGGACCCTACGATCAACGTCTACGAGATCGCCCGCCCCTACGCCCAACGCCTGGTCTCCGAACGTTACTCTCCCGAGTTTCTGCTCGAAGTAGCCCGCGAACGGGCTCTGGAGTACGCCCGCTACGTCGAGGACTATCCCGAACAGGTCCGGCAACTCCTCACGGAACTCGAAGACGGAGAACTTGAGGTGCAGCTAATGCACCGCGGCCTGGACGAGCTCATCGGCGAGGTGGACGTTCTCGCCAACCGGCTCGTCTTCGCTGTCGTGACCGGGGCGCTCCTGATCGGCTCCTCCATGCTCGGCGCGTTCGTCCACAGCGGCCCACGGATACCTTATCTCGGCGTACCCGTGGTCAGCTTCGTCGGCTTCACTATCGCCGCCATCCTAGCCGCCATAGTCCTCATCACCATCTACCGTTCCCGGCGGCTCTGATTCTCCAGGGGGCGGCGCTCGTGCCAACCGTTTAGAATACAAGCGTTAGTCAGATGGGGAGGTATGTATGGTTGTGCGGAAGTTCGGTGTGCTGTCCGTGGGCAAGATCATGGGTGCTGTGTACGCGCTGCTGGGTTTGATCTTGGGTATCTTCACGGCGCTTTTCTCTGTTATGGGCTCCGCCATAGGCATGATGAACTCGGATTCTTCGGCGATGTTCGGCGGGTTGTTCGTGGGCGTGGGGTCGATCATATTCCTGCCGCTGCTCTACGGGATTCTCGGTTTCATCTTCGGACTGCTCTCGGCCTTGCTCTACAACGTCGTGGCCCGCTTTATCGGGGGATAAAGATAGAAGTCGACTAGCGGCACGTTGCGTAGCGCGCTCTGACCGACGCGAGTAAACGGGTCTAGAGCCCGGTGTTAAACTTTCTTGTATGGAGATTGCGCGCACAGAACAACATTTGAGAGCTGTTTCGGCGCCGCCGGTGACGATCTCCACGCTTCTGGAGAAGGTTCGCTCGTACAGCCCGGAGGGCGCCGAGCAGCGGATCGCCGAGGCGTACAACGTGGCGCACGCGGCTCACCGCGGCCAGACCCGCAAGAGCGGAGAACCGTTCGTGTACCATCCGCTCGCGGCGGCCGACATCCTGGCGGACCTTCACCTGGATCCGACGACCATTGCCGCGGCTATCCTTCACGACGTACTCGAAGATACGGACGTGACCAAAGAGGAGCTGGAGGAGAAGTTCGGGAGCGAGCTAGCCGAGATCGTGGACGGCGTCACCAAGCTGAAGCGGCTGCCGTCCGGGAACCTGGAAGAGGCGCAGGCCGAGTCGCTGCGGAAGATGATCGTCGCGATGAGCCGCGACGTGCGCGTTATAATCATCAAGCTCGCGGACCGGCTCCACAACATGCGTACCCTCGCCTACCTCAAGCGCGAGACGCAACTCAAGAAGGCGACGGAGACGCTAGAGATCTACGCCCCGCTGGCCCATCGTCTGGGTATCTACTCGGTGAAGTGGGAGCTAGAAGACCTCTCGTTTGCCACCCTTCACCCGCGCCGCTACGAGGAGATAAAGCGGCTCGTCGCCGCGCGCCGGGGCGACAGGGAAGCGTTTATCAACGGGACGGCGGCGGAACTTCTCAGGCACCTGGGGCAGACGGGGATAACGGCCGAGGTGCATGGCCGGGTGAAGCACTTCTACTCCATCTACAACAAGATGGTGCGGCGCAACAAAGAGTTCAATGAGATCTATGATCTCGCGGGCCTGCGCGTCGTGGTTGACTCTGTTAGGGACTGCTACGGGACTCTGGGCGTTATTCATTCGATCTGGAAGCCTATTCCGGGGCGCTTCAAGGACTACATCGCGATGCCGAAGTTCAACATGTACCAGTCGCTGCACACGACGGTCATGTCGAACGAGGGGAAGCTGCTGGAGATCCAGATCCGAACCGACGAGATGGACACCACCGCCGAGTACGGCATCGCCGCCCACTGGATGTATAAGCACGGCCTCCGGGACAGCGAGGTTGACCGGCTCACCTGGCTCAAGAGCATGATGGAGTGGCAGAAGGAAACTACCGACGCCAACGAATTCATGGAGGCGCTCAAGGGCGAGCTTATAGCCGACGAAGTTTTTGTCTTCACTCCGAAAGGCGATGTGGTCAGCCTGCCTGCCGGAGCCACGCCAATAGACTTCTCCTACCACGTCCACACCGAGGTCGGACACCGGACTATCGGGGCGAAGGTCAACGACCGGATAGTGCCGCTCGACTCGGAGCTCGTCTCCGGCGACCGGGTGGAGATCATCACCGGCAAGTCCGCCAGCCCGAGCCGCGACTGGCTGACGGTCGTGCAGAGCGGGCGGGCGCGAAATAAGATCCGTCAGTTCTTCAACAAGGCCGACTGGGAAGACAACTTGAGCCTCGGCCGCGAGAAGGTCGTCTCGCTGCTCAAGAAACAGCGCATCGGCAAGGTGCCTTCGGGTGTCCTTGAAGACGTGGCCCGGCAGACGAACTACCCGACTCCGGACGACATGCTCGCCGGAGTCGGGGTGGGAGCTATCTCGGGTGAGAACGTCGCGCACCGCATCGCCGAGCACCTCCAGCCGCCAAAGGAAGAGGAGAAACCAGTAAGCCTCAAGAGCCCGGCGCTAACCCCGCTGCCGCTACCGGAGAGCGGGACGGACGCGGAGACCGGAGTCCGGGTCGTGGGATCTAGCGGAATCATGACCCGGCTCGCCCGGTGCTGCACCCCGATGCCGGGAGACGACATCGTCGGCTACGTCTCGCTGGGACGCGGCGTGGTGGTCCACTCCGCCGGTTGTGTCAATGCGCGCGCGCTCAAGGCGCGCGACCCCGAGCGGTTCGTCGAAGTTGAGTGGGCGAATGGCGCGAGCAGGCTCTTTACCGTCGAACTACTCGTGGAGGCGCTGGACCGGATGCACCTGCTCAAGGACATCACGGCGACCATCTCGGATGCCGGGGTGAACATCGTGTCGGCCAGGGTGGATACCATCGAGGACCGGACGGCTCTGAGCAGGTTCGCGTTCAAGGCGGGGAGCGTTCAGCACGTCGAGGAAGTCATACGAAAGATCCGGAGCATCCCCGACGTCTACGATGTCTACCGGGTGTCGCGCGACGGCACGCCTCTGGAGCGTTAGGTAGTCGTGGCCGAAATAGAACAGGTGCGCCTGGACTTCGGCGGCTTCGAGGTAAACGCTTACGTCATACACGCCCCGGAGGGCGACATCCTGGTGGACGCGGGCGCGGAGCCGGAGAAGATACTGGCCGCCGTCCAGAAGCCCATCGCGGCCATCCTCGTGACGCACAACCACGCCGACCACATCAGCGCGCTGGAGGACGTGCGGCGGGAGACGGGCGCACCGGTTTACATGCACCCGATCGACGCCGAAAGCGCCGGGGTCAGGGACTACGAGCCGTTTCAGGACGGAGAAGACATGGTTATCGCTGGAGAGAGCCTCAGCGTGTTGCACACGCCGGGGCATTCGCCGGGATCGGTGACGTTCCTGGTCGGGAAGGACCAGGTGGTGGGGGATTTGATCCTTCCGGGCAGCGTCGGCCGGACGGACCTCTCGGGCGCGTCGTGGGAGGAGATCGAAGTCTCCGTCCGCAAGGTGATGCCGTACTGGGAAGAATCCACCCGCCTCTACGCCGGACACGGGCCCGTACTCTCCGCGATGGATGAACTTGCTAAGAACCCGTACCTCCCGCTGGGTCTGCTTTGAGCTACCGGGGACCGAAGGGTACCTACGACGTCTACCCCGGAGGCCGGGAGCCGCACGAGAAGGCGGAGTTGTGGGCGTTCGTGGAGGGGATAGCCCGAGATCTCTTCCGCCGCTACAACTACTCGGAGGTCCGGGTGCCGGTCTTCGAGGAGGCAGGGCTGTTCGTCCGGGGTGTCGGCGAGGGGTCGGATATCGTCCGCAAGGAGATGTTCCTGTTTCAGGACAAGGGTGGGAGAGACCTGGCCTTGCGCCCGGAGGGGACCGCGGGGGTGGTGAGATCGTACGTCGAGCACAGCCTCTTCAAGCAGGCGCAGCCATTCAAGCTCTGGTACCTGGGACCAATGTTCCGCCACGAACGCCAGCAAAAGGGCCGTTACCGGCAGCACACCCAGATCGGTGTGGAGGTCCTCGGGTCCGCCGACCCGCTGGTGGACGTGGAGGTGATCTCTCTGCTCTACAACCTCCACCAGGCCGTCGGAGTACAGGAGGAAGTGGTCCACCTCAACACTTTAGGCGACATGGAGACGCGCCGCGCCTACGTCCCCGAGCTACGCGCCTTCCTTGAGAATCATCGTTCGGATCTAGACCACGATTCGGTGGACCGCCTGGAGACGAACCCCTTACGCATCCTGGACTCGAAAGACAGGAACACGCAGGCTCTTCTGGACGAGGCTCCGGTCTTGAGGGAGTTCCTCAGCCCGGAAGCGATAGAGAACTTCGCGGCGGTCAAGAAGGGGCTCGAAGCGCTACAGATACCGTACACGGAGGACGACCGGCTCGTGCGCGGTCTCGACTACTACACCTCGACGGTCTTCGAGGCAAAGAGTTCGGCTCTCGGAGCGCAGGACACGGTGGGGGCCGGGGGACGGTACAACGGTTTGATTTCCGAGCTTGGAGGACCGGACCTCGCGGGTATAGGCTTCGGCACCGGCGTGGAACGCATCCTGCTCGCGGCGGCGCACCGGGACGAAGAGTCGTCGATGCGGGTGTTCTTCGTTACGCTAACCCCGGAGGCCAGGATACCAGCGCTAAAGCTGGCCTCCGCTCTACGCGCCGAGGGTATCTCCTGCGACCTCGACTACGCTGGCCGCAGCGCGAAAGGCCAGTTCAAGCAGGCCGACCGTTCCGGCGCCGCTTTCACGGCGATCTTCGGTGAGGACGAACTGCGGGCGGGCGTCTGCAAGGTGCGGGACATGACCTCCGGCGACGAGCGTGAAGTCCCGGTATCCGATGGCGCAAAAGAGTTGCTCCGATACGTCAGCAGGTAGTTCGCTGCCTGGATGTCCGCCCGCGACACCGACATACCAGCCGCGTTTGTAGGTCCGGTGGCGGGGTTGCCGTCGCCAGGGGGAAACCGGCGATGCGACGCCGGGCGGAGGCGGGCTTGGCGGTTGCTAGCGAGGATCTTCCTCAAATCAGGCGGCGAGCGAACCACATTCCGAGATTCATAGCGTTTACCTCCTCGCTTCTTTACTTGGTTTACCCGGAACCACGTCGTGCTGGGCAGCCGCGGAATCCGCACGCGGCACGTTAGTAGGCGATGCACCGTCCCACCGGTTCGTTCCCCTGCCAGCTCGCCATCGCCGTAGGCGCTAGTCGCGGCGGCGAGCACGGAGCACCGTGTCGTGGGTGTGCCCTCCGGGATCGGTGGTGGAGCGTTCGAGGACTGCGGCGACGACGATCTCCCACTCGTGCGAGTCGAGTGACGCAGCCACCTCGGAAGCGTTGAAGAACAGCTCGGGCATCGGTCCGTGCGGGACGTTGGTCTGCAGGTCTGAGGGGTGGTGGCCGACAATCAGCAGAGTGCCACCCGGCGTCACGGAGGCGGCGAGGCGGTGGAACAGCGCTTCGCGCGGTTCTTTGGGCAGGTGCATGAACTGGGCGGAGACCAGGTCGTAGGAACCTGGCTTGGGGCCCTTCCAGGTCAGAAGGTCCTCGTGGAGCCAGTCGATGCGCCGCGCCACGTCGGCGCCGACCTCGGCGGCGCGCTTTGCGCCACGCCTCAGCGCCACGGTGGACACGTCGAGCGCCGTGACCTGCCAGCCCCGCTCGGCCAGCCAGATGGCGTCGGCGCCTTCGCCGCAGCCGACGTCGAGTGCCGTCCCGCTGCTGAGTTGCGATGCGTGGCTGATCAGGTGAGGGTTTGGCTCGCCGCTCCACAGTTGGCTTTGGGAGCGGTACCGCTCGTCCCAGAACTCCTGGGTGAACATCTCCATCATGAGCGGCTCCCTCCCGCTGTGGACGACATGCGATCTCGGTGAGCGGCGACGGCGTGCCGGGTGTCTTCGGCGATGAGATCGGCGTTGACGGCGGCGGCAATCCGAACGCCGGCGTCGGCGGCGCCGACGACCACAGCGGTGAGATCGGCGACGTTCCCGGCCACCCAGACACCCGGGATGGTGGTGAGTCCGGTTGCGTCGGCGTCGATGTACTCGCCCACTCCGAGGGGATGGGCGATCGTCGTCAGGCCGAGGTCTGAGAGGCCGTCGGTGTGAGCGACGAAGCGAGGTCCGACGACCAGTGCCTGACGCGCGATCAGTTCGCCGCTGCGCAGCCGGATGCCGGTGAGGTGATCGTCGACGACCTCCAGAGAAGAGACTTCCCCTTCCACGACCGCGATGCCGCGTGCGGCCAGCTGCTCGGTCTCTTCGTCGGTGGGCTGCGGCGTGGTGTGCAGGAACAGGGTCAGGTCCGTCGTCCACTGTCGGAACAGCAGCGCCTGATGCACGGCCCAGGGGCCTGAGGCCAGGACACCTAGCGCCTGGTCGCGGACCTCCCAGCCGTGGCAGTACGGGCAATGCAGCACGTCACGCCCCCAGCGCTCCCGGAGCCCCAGAACGTTGGGCAGCTCGTCGACGAGCCCCGTGGCCACCAGCAGCCGGCGAGCGTTGACCGAGTTGCCGTCGTCGAGAGTTATAACGAAGCCGTCCTCGATGCGCTCGGCCGAGGCGACTTGTCCGGCTCGTATCTGCGCGCCGTATCCGCGGACCTCTGCCCGGCCTGCCTCCAACAGTTCGGCCGGGTTCATGCCGTCCCGGGTGAGGAAACCATGGACCCCGGATGCGGGCGCGTTGCGCGGCTCACCACCGTCGACCACCAAGACCGACCGCCGGGCCCGCGCCAGCGTCAGCGCCCCGCTCAGGCCGGCGGCACCACCACCGACCACCACGACATCGTACATTGAGGGATCTCGCCTATCCGTCACCTGCATCTCGTTCTCCTTCCTCCAGAAATTTTAGTTCCGTACCCACCACTCGATGCCCTTCTCAAAAGGAGCCTATAAGACGATATTTCGGTACGGAATCAGTATCGTAGGCAGCTTGGACGCCGCAAAGGGTGGATGTTTTGGCCTCATGGGACGATCTTCGGTTTATCATGAGTGGGCGTGCTCGAACGATCACTTGTGGATAAAGAGAGGGGGTCTGCGTGGGTACGACGAGGATATTGGACCGACGAGGCGGTGGGCCGCCGGTCCACACCTATGAGCCGGTACCGGGGGTGCCGTCCGTGAGCGTCTTGAGGTTCGACGGCCGGGAGCTCCCTCCGGGCGGTCCGCCAACATTGCACGCTCACTCCCACGACTTCCTCATGCTCGCCTACTTCGAGCGGGGCGGCGGCTCGTTGCGGCTGGATAACCAGGAGTGGCCTGTGGAGGACGGCGACGCGTACGTGATCTCTCCCGGCGAGGTGGTTGGGGTGGGAGTTGGCACTAGCGCCTTTCACGAGGCCAAGGGCTGGTCCGTCTCCTTTCCGCCCGAGGTTCTCGACTCCCAGGCTCCCGGCGCCTTCCTCTCCTGGCGCTCCCACCCGCTGCTCTTCCCCTTCGTCGGGGGCGCAGCCGGAGGCGCCCAGCGCTTGAAGGTGCCTCTCCATGAGCAGCCTTCGTGGTCCGAACGCTTCTCCGCCCTGGACCTGGAGTTGCGCCGGAGGCGTGATGGTTACCGGGAGGCGGTACTTTCGCACCTGACGCTCTTGCTCGTGGAGTTGTCACGCCTGGCGGCGGACGTCGTGGGAGATCTCAGGCTAAAAGACGAACCCCTGCTCGCCGAGGTCTTCGGCTTCATCGAGGAGCACTACGGCGATCGTATCTCTCTCAAAGATGTGGCGCAGGCGGTGAGTCTGTCGCCGGGACACCTCACCACCATCGTCAGGCGCAAGACGGGGAGGACGGTTCTGGAGTGGATCTCCGAGCGGCGTATGATGGAGGCGCGCAAATTGCTCGTCCAGACCGACCTTACGATAGAGGAGGTCGGCCGGAAGGTAGGCTACGGAGATCCAGGCTACTTCGTGAGATCCTTCAGGCGCACCCACGGCGCCACCCCACTTGGCTGGCGCCGCGCCGGGCGCCCGTAAGCCAGCGGTCTTGTTTCGCAAGCCGGTCGGCCACTAGCTTCTTCCGCCATGTACCAGTCACTGGTCCCAACTGAGGTAGGGTACAGGCTCCGATATGTCCGAACCCCGAGGATCCCGACGCCTGCAACCCGTACCAGGAGCTACATTTCCTGGACGAGGTGTACGAAAGTATTCAGGAGTACTGGGAGGAGAAAGCTTAAAGCGGCGTCCGTCCGTCTAGCCTCGCCGCGGCGGCGAGGTCGCGGGCGAGTCCCTGGTCGGCCCTCCCGATCAATCTGGGCGAGGTCGTAACCCGGACGGAGAGCAGCCGTTCTATAGGGACGCCGTGCCGCCGCAACACCCGCTCTAGCTGCTCGTCTTCGAGCGCCGCCCGGGGTTCGAGGCCGCCCACTTCCCGGTAGACCGTCGCCGTCAGCGCCAGTGAAGCGCCGCTGAACTGCCAGTGCTCGACCGTTTCGGGACGGCCCGCGGCGAGCAGTGCCTCGTGCCGGCGACGGCCTCGCGCCGCGTGCCAGGCGAAGACACCCTCCGCAAGCGAGGAGTCTCTCGCAAGCTCGATGCGCCCACCGATCGCGCGGGCTCCACGAGAGGCCGCGCGTAGTTGCGCGGAGAGCCAGTCAGCGGCGACGATCGTGTCCGCGTCGGTAGAAGAGATCAAACCGTCCGGGCGGTCGAGGCCCAGCAACCGCTCGCAAGCCGCCTCCATTCCCAGGCGCCGGGCGTGTCCGGCTCCTATCCCCGGACCGTCCAAAAAATGCAGGTTTAGTGACGGGTTTTGTTCGGCGAACCTACGGGACCGAGCCTCGGTCTCATCCTTGCAGCGGTCCAATACGAGCAAGACTTCGTATTCCTCGGGCGAGATGCCTGCTTGTTCAGTGAGCGAGCGCAGGCAGGCGACGATCAGCGCCTCCTCGTCGCGGGCAGGTACTACCACGCAGACCCGTAGGGCTGGATGCGGTGGGGGAAGCGTCATCCGGGGAGTGGCGCTCCTGTTTCGACCAGCTCCCGGCCGTTCTCGTAGTCTTCGTCGAAGTCGTGGGTGAGGACGCCCACGCAAGTGCCTTCTGTTCCGTACCAGACCGTGAACGCGCCGTCTCCCTGATCCACGAAACGCGCCTCGTCCCAGCCGTCGCCCCACGCCGCGTATTTGAGCGTCTTGTCTCCGATGGTGGACCAGAAGCCCGGCGCCATATCCCACGTTGCTTCGCCCCCGGCGATCACGGTTCCCGCCACACGCCCGTGGTTCAGGGCTTCACCCCAATGTTCGACGCGCAGGTGTCGTCTGGCGGCGTCATTGTACGTGTAGGCGATGTCGCCCACGGCGAAGATCCCAGGCGCGCTGGTCCGCATCGAGGAGTCGCAGATAATGCCTCTCCCAGCCATCTCCAGACCGGCGGTCTCGGCCAACCCGGTGCGGGGCTTCACGCCGGTGCCGAAGAGAACTGTATCGGATCGCACTTCGTCGCCTTCGATGCCGACTACGAAGCCATTGCCATCGCGTTCGATGCCCTCCGCGCTTGCTCCTAGATATAGCTCTACGCCGTAACCTTCGAGCCAGGAGTGGATCCTCTTGCCAGCATCCGCGCCGAGGCGCTGCTCCTGAGGCAGGTCCTCCATGCTGATGAGCATCACTTCGGCGCCCAGCATGGAGAGTGAAGCGGCGGCTTCGCAACCGATGAAGCCCGAACCGATGATCGCCGCTCGTCCGCCGGGCTTTACCTGTTGTTGCAGGCGGGTGGAGTTTTCGATAGTACGCATCACCATTATCTCGGGGTCATCTCCGCCGGGAATGGGTAGCCGGATCGGTTCGGAGCCAGTGGCGAGAACGCATGCTTCGTAGGGAAAATCGCCATCCGCAGTCTGCACGACCCACCGTTCCAGGTCGATGGCGTCGGCGGTCGTCGCCAGGTGAAGATCTATGTTGTTCTGCTTGAACCAGTCGGAGGATTCCATTGCCAGGTCTTCGCGAGGGATCTCGCCGCGCAGGTATTCCTTTGTTAGCGGAGGCCGACGATATGGAGCGAGGTTTTCGGCTGCCAGGATCTCGACTCGGCCTTTCCCACCCGTCTGCCGGTAGGCTCGCGCCGTGGAGAGACCGGCGGGGCCGCCTCCGATGATGACCAATCGCTCATCGCGGTTCACGAACGGTTCTCGAAGAGGTCCAACCGGTACTCCGGTTCGATGATGTTTTCGATGTGCTTCAGTTGCGTGTTCTCCATCAGCAACTCGTGTACCTCGTCTCCCTGCAACGGATAAGTCTTCGTCTCCTTGCGCCAGTGTACGGCGAGCAGGAGACCGCATGGAGCCAGCTCGCGCTCGAAGCCCTCCAGCGCCGCGAGCATTACTTCCCTTGTGAGGAAGTACAAAACCTCGGAGGCCAGGATCAGGTCGAACGGACCCTCCGACATCTCCTCCGGCACCCCGCGCCGCTGGACCCTGACTTGCTCGTGACCCGACAAACGCTGCCGCGCGGCGGCGACGGCTCTCTCCGAGAGATCCAACGCGATAAGCTCGTCACACAAGGGCGCGAGCAACTCCGTGAAGACCCCGATAGACGAGCCCACCTCCAGCGCCCGGGTGAAGCGGCGTCCGCCCAGAGCTTGCAGCGTTTTTTGATACTTGCGCTGCTCGTAGTCGCTCGACTCGTAGTCCCAGGGGTCTTTCGACTCCGCATAGAGCCCCTCGAAATATTCCCGTTCGAGCCGCTCTCTCACTGGCTGTTTCCCTGGTCCATGATGGCTTGTCTGCCCCGGCGCGCTAGAGCGGGCTCCAGGCGATGCTGTAGAAGAAATAGCTCCAGGTCTCGCCGGGAGCGGTCGAGCTTCCCGGAGGTTGCGAATGGGTGCGAGCCTACTGCGCGGGCGGCCTCGTCAAGGATCTCTCGGCAAGCTGACGCAACCGCTACCCGAAGTTGGGTTGCGAAGTCCGAGAGTGAGGCTTCCGGGTCGGCGTCGGCCCGGCGGGCCGCGTGCTCGAACCATCGGTCAATTGTACCCCGCGCCGTCAGCATCTTTCCGGCGGCGAGGGAGACGATGTCGTCAGGCTCCCGGCTCGCTGACTTAGCGGCAAGTATCTCCAGCGCCGAATCGACGGCCGCATCGGCGATGCCGGCCCAGGTGGCGGCTGTTCGTATCGCGTCGCGGCTGAAGTAGGGCTCTTTGACGAGTTCGCCAGGCTGTCCGAGCACGGCGAGAACCGGCGTTTCGTCGAAGATGACCCTGTGACTCTCCGAGGAACGCATCCCGGAGCCCTTGAACCACCGGCGGTCCACCTCGACACCTTCGCCCAGGTCCACGTAAGCTACGAGCGGCGGTCCTGGCGCCCCGTCAGCGCCTCGCGCCAGAACGAGCGCCCGGTCCAGCCCCGTAGAGCCGGAGCAGAAAGTCTTTACACCAGAGATGCTGACACCATCCTCGGACTCAATGAGCCTCGCCGGTTCGCCTTCGCCGGGGATCGGGTCCGCGCCCCATACTCCGAGAAGCAGTTCTCCGGCCGCAATTGCTTCGAGTTCCCTGGAGCGAAGCGGCTCGGGGGCCAGGACGGCGACGCGTTCGACGCCGTTGAAATGTCCATCCAGTATCCGGGCCACGGAGCCATCCGCTCGCGCCACTGTCCTCAGCAGGCGCCACTCGTCACCGAAGGACGAACGCCTGCCTTCACCGTTTATGGGATCCGGGACGGGCATGGCGAGCGCGCCGGACGTGGCCAAAGCCCGGAAAGGTTCCTCAGGGAAAGTCGGGTTCGCGTCGCGCCGCGCCGCGCCAGCTGAGACACAGCTCGCAACAGCCTCGATGTCGCGCGGATGACAACCGGACGGGGTCTCCGGTCCATATGTCCGGGCGGTCTTCACACCCTCGCCCTGTCTGGTATCGGAGCGGCGTCCCGGACGGTCATCGGCGCGGGCTCACAACCCAGAGCGCGAATGCTGTCTACGAGTTCATCGATAACGGCAATGGTCTCCTCGCACCCCGAACGCAGCGCGCCGGGACCGAGGCCGTCGTGAAGGAGGATAACCGAGCCAGGAGCCAGCGTCGTTTCCGCGCTCTTTAGCATGTCGGATGCCGGGTCGCCGCGCCAGTCGTGAGTGTCAATGGTCCAGAGCGCGATCCGCAGCCCGAACATCTCCGCGACGGGTTCCGTCCAGGGGGAGAGGACGCCCCAGGGGGGACGCCAGAGTCGGGGCCGGACTCCGAGCAGTTCGAGGTCCGCAAGACCATCTCGCGTGTCGGATTCGATCTCGTGGCGGGTCAACTCCGTGTGCCGGATGTGCTGCGTGCAGTGCAGTTCAATGCCGTGTCCGGCTTGGAACATCTCCGAGATCAACCCGGGAAACTCCCTGGCCCTCGGAGCGACTACGAAGAAAGTGGCGCGCGCATCGGCTTCGCGTAGCGCCTCTAGCACACGCGGGGTCCAGATAGGGTCCGGGCCGTCGTCGAAGGTCAGCGAAATGTGGGGTCTTGCTTCGTCTGTTGTTCCGAGGCCGTTACTCATCGCAGCCTACATTGTGTCCGGCCCGGACGGTTTTCACACCGGTTCTCCTTCTGCATTCTAGTCGTGAAATTTCCAGGATACTAGCACGATGCTACGGGACGGCAGAGGGTGCGGATTCACGATCCCGCACGCTTTTTTCCTTCCTGTCGAAAGCCTGGAAACAATAGGCTAGTTGTTCGCCTCTTCGGGACGCGCCGTAGGGTCCGTACCGGTCTCCTGGTTGACACCCGCCCGGCGACGCACGGAGATGTGAAGCTCCTTTAGCTGTTCCTCGGCGACGGGGCCGGGGGCGTCCATCATCTCGTCGCGGGCGGCCTGGGTCTTGGGGAAGGCCATGACCTCGCGGATGTTCGGTTCGTCCTTGAGAACCATTATGAGACGGTCTATCCCCGGAGCTATGCCTCCATGCGGCGGCGCGCCGTAGCGGAAGGCCGTCAGCATCGCCCCGAAGCGCCGCTCGGCTTCCTCCGGTTCGATCCCGATGGTGGAGAACACTTTCTGCTGCAGGTCGGGACGGTGTATTCGGATGCTTCCCGAAGCCAGCTCCGTCCCGTTGGCGACGAGGTCGTAGAGCTGGCCGATGACCTTCAAGGGGTCCGAGTCGAGCAGCGGTAGGTCCTCCTCGCGTGGCATGGTGAACATGTGGTGCATGGGCTCTATGCGCTTCTCGTCCTCGTTCCACTCGAAGAGCGGGAAGTCCGTCACCCAGCATAGTCCCAGGACGTCCGGGGCGGCGAGCCCTAGCCTGTCCCGGAAGTGGAGCCGCAGTCGGTTGAGGCTCTCGAAGACCACCGGGTCCTTGTCCGCCACGAAGAATATGTAGTCGCCGGTCCCGGCGCCCATCGCCTCTCGCAGCGTATCCAGGTCCTCCGGCGAGAAGAACTTAGCGATGGGGCTCGTAAGACCATCTTCCGTGACGCGGAGGTATGCGAGGCCGCGCGCTCCGCCGGTTGCCGCGACGGCTGTCAGGTCGTCTATCTCCCGCCGCGAGAGGTCGCCGAGATCTCCCACGGCGATGGCGCGCACCGAGCCGCCGGACTCGACCGCGCCCCGGAACACCTTGAATTCGGAGGTCTCGACGATCTCCGAGACGTCCGTGAGCTCCAGGCCGAAGCGCAGGTCTGGTTTGTCCGTACCGAACCGGTTCATGGATTCGGCGTAGGTGAGGCGTGGGAACGGCTTCGCGAGTAACTTCTTCTCTGTAAGGTCTTCGACTATCTCTACATAGAGGTCCTCGATCAGGGCGAGGATCTCATCCTGCGTCGTGTAGCTCATCTCAAGGTCGAGTTGGGTGTGCTCTGGTTGCCGGTCGCCGCGCTGGTCCTCGTCGCGCAGGGCGCGTGCTATCTGGAAGTAACGTTCGAAACCCGCCACCATCAGGAGCTGCTTGAACTGCTGGGGCGACTGAGGAAGAGCGTAGAACTGGCCGGGATAGAGGCGGGCCGGGACCAGGTAATCGCGGGCGCCTTCCGGGCTGGAGGCGGTTAGAAGGGGAGTTTCGACCTCGATAAAGTCGCGCTCGGTGAGGAAGTCACGGATGTGTTTGACGACGCGGTGCCGGAAGATTACGTTCTCCCGCATCCTCTGCCGGCGGAGGTCCAGATAACGGTACTCCAGGCGGAGCATCTCGTCTACGGGACGCTCGCGGTCGATCTCGAAGGGCGGAGTCTCCGAGGTATTCAGGATGCGAAGCTCCGCGGCGTCCACCTCGATCTCTCCGGTCGGAAGGTCCGGATTCTCGTTGCCCTCGGGACGCCGGATCACCTCTCCTTCGATCGAGATGGACCATTCGGGCCGTAGCTGCTCGGCGCTTGAGAATATCTCAGATTTCGCTGGGTCGAAGGTCACCTGGGTTAGTCCCCAGCGGTCTCGCAAGTCTATGAAGATGAGCCCGCCGTGGTCCCGCCGCCGATGTACCCAGCCCGCGAGACGTGCGCGCGTCCCAATGTCTCCGGCGCGGAGCTCTCCCGCATTGTGGGTCCTGTAGGGGTTGGTGGGTTCGTGTCCTCTCGGGTTCAAAGGTGAAGCTCCTCTCTGCCAACATAATATGAGCGTGCGTTTCGCACATGGTAGAACAAACGGCGTCAGGCGGCGCATTTCAGATTTTGACATACTGATTGCACGCTTTTCACGCCCGTGATAACTTAGCACTGGTCTACGGCGGGAGCATGTGCGTTTTATATGAGGCTCTGCGTTAGCTTGTAGGGGAGAGAAGTTTATCCGAGAAGACGGGTTCGAAGGTTTTCCTGCGCGAATCGGGCTATTTCTAACGCTCGTCTTTACTGTCCTCCTCTTCGCGGGTTGTGGTGGCGGCGGTGAAACCTCAACTCCTCCTCCGGCTACAACGTCGCCGCCGGCCGCGGCCACTCCGGCGGTGACGGCCGCTGGAGGGACTACGGTCGGTTCCGGGCAGGCCGAGACGATCAAGGACAGACCGTTAGCTTTGAATCTGGATCAACCCCTCCCGCCGGATTTCAAGACCGCTTATCAGCAACGCTCTCTGATAACGGTGCAGTTCGATAAGACGAATCAGCAGGACCCGTTTTACCCTCAAGGTCTCGTGGCGGATCGGAAGATGAGTAGTTCCATCGAGTCTCTGCGCTCTCAGTATCCGACGATCAAGTTCTTCAACTACGATATAGATGATCCCGGAGCCGCGATCGATGGAACAAAGCTCCAGGCGGGGCAGTATGGAACTCTCGCCGCTCAGCTAGGAGTAGGCCTTACGCCCTTCTTCGCGACGCTTGCTCCCGCGTCCAACGGTGATGGGTATTTGATCAAGAACCTCTTCCAGGGCTATGTGCCGCGTCCCGTGATAAACCAGGCGCTTTTCGACCTCTCGGCGGTTCAGGTGGAGAACGACACGAGCGACATGAACGTTACCCTGGAACAGTTAGACCTTGCCCAGAGCGGCGGAGGCATCGAGTACATAACCGTCAAAAACCGGAGCCCCAACCAGATCAACCTCCAGGGCTTCAGTCTTCGCACCTTGGATCCCAAGACCGGCGACGTGAACCCGGACTCGAAGACTGTCCTTGTGCAGGACGAGGTCATGGTCCAGCCCGGCGAGACTGTCTCGGTCGGCCGCGCGCCAGATGTCGTCGACGCCGACGGCAAAAAAGTGGCCGGAACCTTCCAGGGCGGCGATGGGCTAGGTCTCGCCCCCGGAGATCAAATAGCTCTCCTCGACTCCGGCGGCGCGGTTGCCGCCACCATCGTCGTATAGCCGCGAGAAACTGGCTGCAATTTCCCTTTCTTACGTTAAACTAACCTGGTAATGACGAATCCCGTGTATCTGGACAACGCTGCGACAACCCCTCTTGACCAGAGAGTCCTGGAAGCCATGCTCCCGTATCTGCGAGGACCTCGCGGCAACGCTTCTTCACTGCACGCTTCGGGAGCTTCCGCCAGAGACGCCGTGGAGGAGGCGCGCGAGTCCGTGGCGTCCTTTCTAGGGGCGTCGCCCGAGGAGGTCGTCTTTACGGGAGGCGGTACCGAGTCGGATAACCTCGCCCTGCTTGGGCTCGCCGCCGCGGACCCGGAGAAGCGGCACGTCGTCGTCTCGAAGGTCGAGCACGCCGCCGTCAGGAGATCCGCGCTCCACCTGGAGTCTTTCGGCTACGAGGTTTCGTGGCTGGACGTAGATGCGGCGGGGATAGTGGACCCAGGCCAGTTATCCGAAGCTCTGCGTCCGGATACCGCTCTTGTCGCGGTGATGTGGGCCAATAACGAGATTGGCTCCGTCCAGCCGGTCAATGAGCTCGCGGAGATCTGCGCGGAACGGGGCGTGCCGTACCACGCCGACGCGGTTCAGGCCGCGGGGCGAGTTCGGATCAAGGTGGGAGACGTACCCGTGTCCACGCTCGCGCTCTCCGGCCACAAGCTCTACGGGCCGCAGGGCGTGGGCGCTCTCTACTTGCGGCAGGGCGTTGAGGTCAAGCCGGTGATCCACGGAGGCGGCCAGGAGCGGGGCCTGAGAAGCGGCACGGAGAATATGGTGGGAATCGTCGGCTTGGGGACAGCGGCCAGGCTCGCCCGTGAAGAACTGGAGGAACGGGCGCGGCACGAGGCGGACCTTAGAGACCAGGTTTTAAACGGACTCGGTGGTATCTCCGGCGTTCATTTGAATGGGCACGCCGAGCGGCGGCTCTCCAACAACGCGCACCTGCGAGTGGAAGGCGTGGAGGCGGAAGGGCTGGTGCTATTCTGCGACGCCCTGGGCTTCGAGATCGGCAGCGGCTCCGCCTGCGCGTCAGGTGGTCACAAGGCTTCGCCGGTATTGCTGGCGATGGGCCAGAGCGAGCAGGAGGCGTTCTCGGCGGTCAGGATCACGGTAGGCAAGGACAATACGGTGGAGGAGATCGGCGGCTTTATAGAGGCGTTCTCGGGGGCCGTCGAGCAACTGCGCGAACTCTCGCCGCTCTACACGAACTGAACCTTAAGAAACCGGAGGATAATCCTTGGCGTACAGACCACAGGTAATAGATCATCTCGTTCGGCCCAGGTACGTCGGAGAACTCGATTCTCCCGATGGCTTTGGCGAGTCGGGAGACGCCGCCTGCGGCGATATCGCCCACTTCTCGGTGCGCGTAGCCGGAAACGTGGTCGAGGAAGCGCGCTATAAGGTCTATGGATGCGCCGTGTGTATCGCGGCAGCCTCCGCGCTCGCGGAGAAAGTCAATGGCGAGCATCTGCTCGATGCGGCCCGGATCTCGAAGCAGGACCTGGAAGACACCCTGGGCGGACCGCTCCCCGATGGTAAGGAGCACGCCCTGACCCTCGTCCTGGACGCCCTGCACAAGGCTTTCGAAGACTACCTGAATCAGGACGCAGAGGCGCTGCTCGGCGACGGATATCAGGGGCGCGGAAGGGACAGCGCTTCGAAGAGCGTCGTGGCGGCGATGAGCGGCGGGGTTGACTCGGCGGTTACGGCGTTGCTGCTCAAGGAAGCGGGCTATGACGTGGCCGCCGTGACCTTCCGCCTGCACGACGGGGAGAAAGGGAGCCGTTCGTGCTGCTCGCCGGATACGGTCCTCTTCGCGCGCGACACCGCTCACCGCATGGGTCTCCCGCACTTCACGCTCAACCTGAAAGAGCTGTTCAACCGCCGGGTGATGAAAGACTTCGTAGGTTCCTATGAGGCGGGACAGACGCCCAACCCGTGTGTCGCGTGCAACGCTCACGTCAAGTTTTACGCGGCGGCCTTCCTGGCCGACAGGCTTGGCTTCGAGCACGTCGCGACCGGACATTACGCCCGCGTCGCCGAAGGTCCGTCTCTGGCCCGTCCCGTGGATGAGAGCAAAGACCAGACTTACGTGCTATGGCCGATGCCGAAGGAGCTACTTGCGCGCACGGTATTTCCGCTCGGGGAGTACCGAAAGACGGAGGTGCGGAAGATCGCCGAGGACCGCGGGCTCGCCGTCGCCTACACCCCCGAGAGCCAGGACATCTGCTTCATCCCGGACGGCAATTACCGGAAGTTCGTTCGCAAGAGCATCGACGCCGAGCCTGGAGAGATCGTTGACGGTGGCGGGAAGGTTCTCGGACGTCATGCCGGGGTTGTGGACTTCACCATCGGACAGCGGCGGGGCATAGGCGTCTCCGCGCCGACGCCGCTCTACGTTACCGACGTGCGTCCCAGGACGAATCAGGTCGTCGTCGGACGACGGCGCGACCTGGAAGTGCGGGAAGTCCTGGTGGGCGGTATGAACTGGTTCCTGGACCCGGAAGAATCGTGCTCCGTGCAGGTGCGCTACAACAGTTCGCCGGTTCCGTGTGAGATAGAGAATGCCGGAGATGGACGATGGGTGGCGCGTCTAGAAGAGCCGGTCGTGGGCGTGGCGCCCGGCCAGTCGGCGGTTTTCTACACCGCTGATGGAGAGAGAGTAGTCGGGGGCGGCGTGGTGGCTCGCGGCGCGGAACGTGACGCTGTGGCGGGTAACGGATCGGCTATATAAACTGAGAGTCTGGTTATTCGGGTTGGAGGTGCGGAAGGTTTGGACGTTTTTATAGAACTGATGAAAGGACTTCTGTTTGCGGGGATAGCAGTCGCGTTCTTCGTCCTGGCCTGGATGTTGCTCAGGCTTGCCAGGATCTTCTCCACCACCGAGCAGACGATCAAGGAAGTCTCGGAACAGGTCGTGCCGCTTCTCGGCAAGACTCACGTTACGGTAGATAACATCAACAGCCAGCTCTCTCAACTCGACACGGCGGTCGGAGACGTGGCCGGAATCACCGGGGAGTTGGACCAGACCACTACCGTCATAACGCGTGGGGTGCGCGGCGGCGTCATCAAGGCTTCGTCCGCCACCGCCGGTCTATCGCGCGGTATCAGCACCTTCCTGGGCGGTAAGAAGAATACCGGAGAGGAGGGATAGCCGGTGGCTGGATGGGGCAAGGTCGTAACCGGAGCGGTGCTCGGGGTGGTAGGCACCGTCTACGCGACGAACGAGGAGTTCCGCAAGCAGCTTCCTAAGGCGGCGCGGGACCTTCCCGTTACGGTCCGCCGGCGCTTCGGCGACGCGGTATCGGCTGCCAGGGAGGCTTCGTCGAACCGGCGCGCGGAGATCCTGAAGGATCTGGAGCAGCATGGTGGCGGGGCGCACGCCGCGCGGGGTGTGGAGCCGGACCCTGCTGGGGATAATGAGCACGCGGCGCCCGCGAGTACGGTTCATCCGCCGGCCGACCCTGACGCGACACGTCCGTTGCCCAGAGTGACCGAATAGCTGGTAGTCAGAAGAGGAAGGGACCTTTTGGAAGCGGAGACACCCAATGAGTACACATATTTAAAGATACCCCCGATAGCAGAGATGCGCTCCTGCGCCGGGCTCGTGCTCGCTGGGATGGCTGCGCGGGCGAAGGTTGGGGTCGGAGGTCTGGATGAAGCCGTCGAGGTCCTGGAGAGCCTTCACGGCAACGATGAGCCGACGGTCTACCGTTTCTTCCTTCAAGACGATCGCGTGGTGGCCGAGATCGAAGACCGCTCGGATGTGGTGGATGGGGAGCCAGGCTGGCGCACGGTGGTGGAACTGGTATCGTGACACAACGCTACCGGCGTCCGGACAAGGCCCGCACCCGGCGTCTGCTCGTCCGCTACCACAAACACGGCGACCAGCGAGCGCGCAAGCAGGTGATCCAGGAGCAGATGCCGCTGTCCGAGTTCCTGGCGCGAAAATTCGCCGGACGCGGCGAGCCGCTGGACGACCTCATGCAGGTAGCCTCGGTCGGCCTGATCAAAGCCGTAGATCGCTTCGACGTGGACCGCAATATAGAGTTCTCGACCTACGCGACCCCGAATATCCTCGGTGAGATCAAACGCTACTTCCGTGATAAGGGCTGGTCGATGCGCGTTCCTCGCGGCTTGCAGGAACTGCGCCAGTCCGCCAAGGAAGCCATACGCGATGAAACGATAAGGACCGGGCGTTCTCCATCTATCCAGGAGCTTTCGAAGACCCTCAAGGCCGACGAAGAGAGCGTCGCCGAGGCTCTCACGCTCGGCCGCGCCTACAATACCATGAGCCTCGATACACCCGTCAACCAGAACGACACCGACGGCGATACGATCATAGATCTACAGTCGGACCAACACCAACCGATAGAGAGTCTCGAAGACAAGATCCTTCTACAGTCCGCGATGAGCGGCCTGAAAGTTCAGCAACAGCAGATACTCAAGCTGCGCTTCAACGAAGGCAAGACGCAGACTGAGATCGCGGACCACATCGGCGTGAGTCAGATGCACGTATCCCGCCTGCTCCGCCGCGCGATGGAAGACCTGCGCCAGAGGCTGGGCGAGATGGAGAACGGGGACGGCCACTAGAAAACGCCCCGCATCAAAGTACAATACCCTCACATGAAGCCAACGCAAAGTAGCGACATCCGTCAAAAATTCCTGGATTTCTTCGAGCAGAGAGGCCACCGGCCCTATCCAAGCTCGTCGTTGATCCCTCACAACGATCCCACGGTCCTGCTCACCACCGCCGGTATGCAGCAGTTCATTACCTACTTCACCGGCCAGGACCGCCCTCCAACGCCGCGCGCGACCAGCTCTCAGAAGTGCTTTCGCACTGTGGACCTCGAAGAAGTCGGCGACGATACTCACCTGACGTTCTTCGAGATGCTCGGCAATTTCTCCTTCGGCGACTACTTCAAGAAAGAAGCCGTCGAGTGGGCGTGGGAATTCCTGACCGAGGAGTTGGGACTTCCCCCGGAGAGGCTCTGGATCACGATCTTCGAGGGCGATGATAACGCTCCCGAGGACCTGGAAGCCAAAGAATATTGGATGAGCGTCGGCGTGCCGGAAGACCGGATCTTCGGCCTCCCGAAGAGCGAGAACTGGTGGGGACCGCCGGGAGATTCCGGTCCCTGCGGTCCCTGCTCTGAGGTCTACTACGACTACGGCGAGGAGTTCTCCAACGGAGACCCCAGCCAGGACCCTAAGTACGGACCCGGCGGCGACGAGGGCGACCCACGTTTCCTGGAGATATGGAACCTCGTCTTCAACCAGTACGAACAGCGCAAGGACGGCTCCCTGACCCCGCTCGCGAAACCCGGCATAGACACGGGCATGGGCCTCGAACGCACCACCGCCGTCTGCCAGAACGTCCACTCCGTCTACCAGACCGACTTGTACGCCCCGATCTTCGAGAAGATCCGCGAACGCTCGAACGTAAAGATGGGTCGCTCCGAAGCCATGGACAGGGCACTCTACATTCTCGCGGATCACGCCCGCTCGATGGCCTTCCTTATCGCCGACGGCGTCCGTCCTGGCAACCAGCGCCGCGAATACGTCCTAAGACGCATAATACGCCGAGCGACACGCGAGGCTTATTCGCGGCTGGGCTTGAAGGCGGAGCAGGTAGCAGAGCTTGCCGGGGTAGTGGTCGACTATATGGGCGGCTTTTACCAGGAGTTAAGTGCGGCGCGGGATGACATACGCCGGATCGTAACTGGCGAGGCGGCCCGCTTTATCGAGATCTACGACTCTGGCATGGAGCTTCTCGAAGCGGAGATAGCACGCTTACAGGGCGGCAACTTCCCTGGCGAAGTGGCTTTCACGCTTCACGACACTTATGGCTTTCCAATCGAGGTAACGCGGGAGGTGCTCGCGGAGCGGGGGCTCTCGCTGGATGAGGCTTCCTTCGAGCGGGCGATGAGCGGACAGCGGGAGCGGGCGCGTGGGGCAGTGCAGGGGTACGACCGTGTGGTGGCCGCTTTCCGGGACCAGGAGATAAAGAGCCGGTTCGTCGGATATGACCGGGAGCAGGTCGATACGAGGCTGGTGGCCCTGGAGCCGGTGCCGGATACCGGGGGCGAAGTATTCGTGGTGCTTGCCGAGAACCCGTTTTACGCCACGGGCGGCGGGCAGGTGGCGGATGAGGGTTGGATCACCTCGGAGCGCGCCCAGTTGGAGGTCGTGGACGTCATCCCCGCCGGGAGTTACCAGGTGATACGAGCGAAGACAGAGCGCAGGAGCGTTAAGGTGGGCGATACGGTAACGGCCTCGATAAATCGGGTGCGCCGCCAGCAGATCGAGGCGAACCACACGGCGACCCACATCCTGCACTGGGCGCTTCGGGCCGTGCTCGGCAAGGACGTGACGCAGGCCGGGAGCTATGTCGGCCCGGACAGGCTTCGCTTCGACTACCGCTACTCGGGGAAAGTCAGCGAGGACGAGTTACGGCGGGTGCAGGAGTTGGCCTTGCTCAAGATCACCGAGAACCAGCCAGTACGCTACTTCACGACGACCATTGACGAGGCGCGGAACCTCGGGGCGATGATGCTCTTCGGTGAGAAGTACGGAGATCTCGTGCGGGTCGTCGAGGTGGACGGTTTCTCGCGCGAACTTTGCGGCGGTACTCACGTCCGGGGAACGGCCGAGATCGGTGCATTCAAGCTGATCTCCAACCGGAAGCACGGCGCTGATCTCTACCGTATCGAGGTGATAACCGGCCGGGAGGCTCTCTACTACCTGATCCGGGCCGCCGAGACCGCTGAGGAAGCCTCTGGAGCGCTTCGGGTGGACCTTGAGCAGCTTCCCCAGGCCGTGGAGGAAATACAGGAAGAAGTGCGGCAAGCCCGCGAGACCTCGCGGGAGCAGGCCCTGAAGAAGGGAATGCAGGAGATCGGAACCCTCGTCGAGAGCGCCGAGGCTGTCAACGGCGCGAAGGTTGTTACCGGGCAGGTCGCGGTGACCGATGTAAAAGCACTCCGTCAGATCTCCGACGACATCAAGAATCGGCTTGGCGGACCATCCGCCGTGGTGCTCGCGGCGGACGTTGGCGGAAAGGCCGTACTCATCGCCAATCTCCACCCCGAGGTCTCCGCCAGGATACAGGCGGGGGAGATTGTAAAGGAGGCATCCTCCGTGCTCGGCGGAGGTGGCGGTGGTGGCCCGACGATGGCCCAGGCGGGAGGCGGGAACCTCTCGGCCATACCCGACGCGCTGCATAAAGTCCGCGACATCCTCGGACAGCGTCTTGCGGGGAGAGAAGGCTAGTTAGTGCAGCTTTCCAGTAATGTCGCCGGGCGTATAGTCGCGCTCGATCTTGGTGAGGTACGAACCGGAGTCGCCATCTCCGATGAGGGGCGTGTAATCTCCCGTCCCTTGAAAGTCGTGCAATCGGCTGGCTTGGAGTCGTATCTGGAGGCTCTGTTGCGCGATGAAGGAGTCGCCGAAGTGCTTGTCGGCGTACCCAAAACCCTCGGTGGAGACATCGGCTTTCAAGCACGCCGCGTTTTGGATAAACTACACGATCTAAAAGATAGATTCCCCGAAGTGAAGTTCGTCGAGTGGGACGAGCGCCACACTACTCGGATGGTTTCAGCCGGGCGCGCTCGCGCGGCCCGCGGCGGACGCCGGAAGGGTCGAGGAGGAAAAAGTAGCGAAAGGGTCGACCATCTTGCGGCGGCCCAAATGCTACAGGAATATCTTGAAAGCGGGAGGGGCATTTGAGGCGGTACGAAAGAGGAAAGAGCCGTGATCGGGGCGATCTGCAAGCACGCCTAAACGCCCTTCAGCCGCCGCGTAGCAAGCGCCGCCGGAAACGCCGCTCCAATTTTGGTCCCGCCATACTCGGAATCCTGCTCGTCGTCGGGATACTCGGTATTATCTATCTCATCTACACATCCGCCGTCAGTAGCGGAGATCAAACAGCCAAGTCGGATAATGTCAGGGTCAAGGTCGTCAAAGGCGATACGGTCTCGAGTGTGGCAGACAAGCTGGACGTGGCCGGCGTCGTGAGTAACGCGACGATCTTCAAACTCGAAGCTCGTCTCAGTGGCAACAGCGCGGAGATAAAACCCGGCCAGTACACGTTCAGCCGCGGCGAAGACGGTTCCAAGATTCTGAAAAAACTGACCACCGGGAAGGCCGTGGCGACGTTCACCATAACCATCCCTGAGGGTCTAACCTTGAAACAGACCGCCGAGACGGTCGCCCAGGAGAGCAACATCTCCGAAAAAGATTTCGAGACGGAGGCGAAGAAGACCGACTACAGTTATGCCTTCCTCAAAGATCCGGCCATAAAGACTACGGAAGGCTTCCTATTTCCCAAACAGTACGAATTCGAGAAGGGAACAACTGCCCACCAGATAGTCGACCGGCTCCTGAATCAGTACATGATAGAGACCCAGGATGTCGATATCTCCGGTGCGGAGAATCGCTTGAACCTGAGTGAGCACGAACTGTTGACGGTCGCCTCTCTCATTGAGCGGGAGGCCGCGAGTACGAAAGAAAAGCCAATAATAGCATCGGTGATCTATAACCGGATGCGCCAGGGGACGCCGCTTCAGATAGACGCCTCCATCCAGTACGCTCTCGGGACGCCTAAGGCAGAGCTTTCTCTGCAAGACCTGAAGATAGACTCGCCTTACAACACCTACGAGAATCCCGGATTGCCCCCGGGACCAATATGCAGCCCCAGCAAAGAGTCTATTGAGGCTGCCGTGAAGCCCGCGGAAACGGACTATCTTTACTATGTCCTCAAAGCCAATGGCACGGAGCATTACTTCACCAATAATTACAACGACTTCCTGCAGGCGAAAGCTGAAGCCGGTCGCTAAGAGAAGCTAAAGCTTAAACTCGTCGCGGCCGATAACTCTTGTGTGTCCTTTTAACAGAGGTTCTATTACCTCTCGAACAAGGCTATAGACGAAACGCTGTCTCGGACGCCCTCAAAAAAGTCCGAGTTATGGTGAGACAAAACGCTCCGAGATAGCTGAGACGATCTTCCTGTATTGCCCATTAGAGCGCTTCTCGAAACAACTGATCTACCGCTTCGCGGAGCCTCGAACATCTGATGTTGGGCCGCTGACGGATACAGAGACAGCGTGAATTTTCGAGGGATCAGTTCTTCTGCAAATTGCTGTAAGCCGTATCCGGCACTGTAAAGTGTAATGAGACTCTACAAGCTGGTTGTGAGTCCCCCTGTCGTGACGGCGCCTCTCGACAACGACCAGGTCGCGTGGCTGGTCAATGCGTATCGAGACAGGTGAGACTGCCAGGCTCTGGAGCGGATCTTCACGCTGCATGGAAAGATTTTGAACCACATCGCGCGCCGCTACGCAAACTCGTCCAATGAGCCATACGAGGATCTTCTCCAGGTGGGATACGTCGGGCTCATCAAGGCCGTAAACGGATATAAGACTGACTCGGCAGCGAGGTTTAGCTCCTACGCTTACTCGATGATCGACGGTGAGATCCGTCACCACTTTAGAGATACGGCTTTGGTGAAGAGGCCGCGCTGGGCGCGCAGCCTTTATGCGAAGGTCTCTGAAGCGACGGCGCGCCTTACGAGCGAACTTGGCCGTCCTCAGCTCTTGGAGGAGATCGCGCACGAGGTGAACGTCGAGCCGGAAGGCATCGCGGAGCTTATGAAGATGTTTGTGAATACGAGAGTATCCTGGCTGGATGATAAGCCTGTTGAAGATGGCGCCGACCTCTCGGCGATTAGGAGCATAGAGTACGAGGCGTTTTCTCTGCCCATTGAAGACCGTATTCACCTGGAGCAGGCAATGAAATCGCTCTCCGAGCTTCAACGGAAAGTCGTGTACCTTTTCTTCTATAAAGATATCTCTCAGACGGAGATCGGAAAAATGCTCGGACTTCCGCAGAGAAGCATCTCCCGCGAGATAGCCTCCGCCATCAAATCTCTCCGGGACCGGGTGAGTTCACGCTAAAGCGGTTTGCGAATAGAGTGGCCCACCTGCGAGAATGTCGCGCATGGGCATTTACTCGAAGGATCTCTCGCCGGGGGT
>JAABUR0100000924.1_pt1 | contig 57580 bp, 48 predicted proteins | sample 5560091 | NCBI WGS metagenome assembly JAABUR01 (sample SAMN10711879, study PRJNA513375) | rock metagenome | isolation source: Antarctica rocks | place: Antarctica: Victoria Land, University Valley sud | reverse complement strand
TCTATTAGAAATTAATAGGATAAGATATTTATAATTATATATAAGAATACTTAACCTACTAATTAATAAAGCCGCGTAGATATACTATTTATAATATACTATTACTATTATTAATACTTATAAGACCCTTTTAAGAAATTATAATAGATTTTATTATAAATCTCCCTTTAAGTATATAAAAGGGTAGCGTTTATAATATAATCTTAATAATTATAGACTATTATATTAAGGTAGCTAGGTATTTACCTATTATAAAGATAGTTAATACTATTAATATTATTAACCTATTATATTATAAAATCTTCTTAAAGTTTAGTTAGTTAAAAGGTATTATTAATAATTAAGGGATAATATTTATAAATAGCTTCTAGGTAGCTATATATTATTATATTAATATAAAAAGAAAGCTTAGTACTACTTTCTATCCCTAAATAGATAGTTAAATAGAGAGATAGAATAGTACGCTTAAGTAGTATCTACGCTACTATTCTACCTAGAGATAAGATAACTAGGTAGAGTTACTTTATTTAATAAAGTTTATATATAATTATATAAAGTATATTAGTATTAGATTACCTCTATATAAAGTACTTTATAACTACTTACTTAAGCTAGATATAAAGCTTTTAGAGCTATTATTAGGAGAAGTCCTATTAATATAAGAAAGGGTTAAATTACTTTAGAAATAAAGGGAAGGTTTAAAGTAATACTTATACTAAGTATAAGTTATATAAGTAGAGTATATAAATAAATAATAAAAGTAAAGATAATATAATATAAGTAATTATATCTTATTAAATATAAAGTATATTAGATTAATATAAATAATTAAAAAGCTATTATAGTATTATTTAAGGCCTTTTAAAGTCCTTAATTATATTAGTAGTTAGGCGTATAGGTTATAACTACCTAATACCTTTTATATATATAATATCTTCTATATCTTACTTATAAAGCTATATTAAGGTAATAATAAGAGTATTATAAAAGCTATATAAGTAGAGCTTATAAATAATAAAGATAAATAGGAGGTTAAAGCTATTCTTAATTATAAGATCTCCTATAATAAACCTTAGTATTTAGTAAAGTAGAAGGATTAATCTTATAATTATAATTAATAGCTATATAAGTAGGACTTAGTTAATACGCTAGACGTATTAGAAAGATTTAAATAAAATTACCTTAAGGTATAAAGTTTATATTATATAAGAGGGAAAGAGATTTTAATTATTATTAATAAAAAAGAAAAGATACTTAAGGCTACTAAGGGTACTATACTAGAGGGCCGCTATACTATACTATACTAGTAGTAGTACTAGGCCTAGAGCTATTACTACTATTAGTAATAGGTTTATCCTCTTTATCCTCTTCTTTATCCTTTATAATAGGAGGAAGGCGCTCTTATACTATATTAGTAAGGCTTTAATAGCGCTTTAAAGGGGGAGATAGAGTAATATATATACGCTAGCGAAGTATATTAAGAATATACTTAAGGGTATTTATAATATAGATAGTAATTACCCTAATAGGAGTAGCGGTAGTAGAGGGGGTAGAGGAGGCGCGGCGTAGGTAGTAATAGTACTATTAAATAAGCCTATTAAAGGTTTACTAGAAACTAGCGAGCTAAGGGAGGTTAAAGCTAGTATCTAAAGTAGTTATAATATCTAAGGACTAAAGAAGGCGCGTATAAGCGTAGTAAGTAGAGGTAGGGATTTCCTATTAATATTTAGTATTAAGATCTTTATAATACCTATACCTTATTAAGCTAGGGGAGGCGCGTACGTAGATTATACTACTAAAAAAGTAAGCGAAGCTTTAATTAAAGATATTAGACTTATAACTCTTTAGATTAGAATATAGCGTAGCGGAGGTATACTACCTAGGATAATATAAGGATAGGTTATAAGCGGCTTAGTAGAGGAGGTTAAGTACTATTATAAGAAGGGATAGTAGGAGCCTTCTTTAATTAGTAGAGGATAAGTTAATTATTAAGGATTACTTATAAAGTAACTATTAATATTATAAGGAGGTATAATAAGGCGTAGAATAGGCGATAATATAAATAAGAATTAAAAAGGACTTAATATAATTAATAAAAAATAAAGATATTATAATTAAAAGAATTATATTAATGTTATATAAAGAAGGTACGCTTTAATTACTTAATAAATCCTTAATAGTAATAACTTCCTATTTACTTTAAAATACTAAGACTTCTAACTACTTCTATAATAAATTAATAAAGAATAATAGGAAGTATAATAGGATTATATTATAATATAAGGATTATATATAGAAGTATTATCTATAATTATTATAATTTAATAAAACTATATATTCCTTAAGGCTTAGCTTAAAGGGCCTTATAATTAATTATATTATTATATTCTTATTAGAGCTAGGTTCTATTACTAAGGGAGCGCCTTTAATAGATTATAACCTTTTATACTCTTAGAGCCTAAGAGCCTAGATAGGGAGATAATTATAAGGACTAATTAGGAATATAATATTACTATTAACGTGGCGTCTATAATATATAATAGTACTACGCTACCCCTTTACCTATAATATATAAAGGAGGGAATTCCCCTTAAAGGGAAGGGTAGCGATTAATCTTACTATTAATAAGAATAGAGAGTTCTATATATATATATATATACGCACCGTTTATAGTACTTAATAGCCACGTTATTACGTAGTACCCTTATACTTATCTAAGACATTAAAAATATTAAGTTTATATTAAGGCCCTAACCTTAATTTAATTAGCCTTTAGTTTTTAATAAATATTATAAAATATCAAGTTTTATATTCTTATCCTCTTCTTCCTTCTTTTAATAATATTAAACTTCTTAATTTATAATAAGAATAAATAAGTAGGGATCTTCCTTCTCTTTAATTAATATAAAATCTATTAATTATATTATTAGGCGTCCTCCTTTAAAAGGATTAAAATTAAAGGGAAAGAAAGTAGTCTTAAAGATATTAAAGTTAAAGTAATTAAGGTAATAATTATATATTATATAATTAAATTTAAATTAATCCTTAATAATTTTAAATAACTCCTCCTATTTATTAAATTCCTCCTTAAAAGATTTAAGAGATTATAATAAATTATTTTTACCTTTATAACCCTCTATCTCTTATACTTATACTCCTTTATATTTAGATATCTTAAGTATTTAATTAATAGGCTTAAGAATTCCGCCTTTATAAAATATAAGCTTAAAACTTCCCTTAATACTATCTATTAAAGAGGCCCTAGCTTTAAATTTAAGAAATTTAAAGCTATTAAACTAAAAGCTCCTAAGTATAAAAAAATTATAACTATAAGCTTTAAATATAATAGGGAAGGAATATAAGAAACTTAAAAATAAAGGTTAGGATTTAGAAAGTTTAAAGGGAGGAGATATAATAGTAGAGGATCCTATTAAGAAATTAAACTTAAAGGATTTAAGTTTACTTAAAAATAAAGGTTAGGCTTTAAAAAGTTTAAAGGGAAGAGATATAATAATAAAGGATCCTATTAAGAAATTAAATTTAAAGGATTTAAGTTTACTTAAAAATAAAGGTTAAGCTTTAAAAAGTTTAAAGGGAGGAAATATAATAATAGAGGATCTTACTAAGAAATTAAATTCAAAGGATTTAAGCTTACTTAAAAATAAAGGTTAGGCTTTAAAAAATTTAAAGAATAAAGTTATAATAATATAATTAAGTAGTAAACCTTTAATAAAATTAAAGAAGTATATTATAATAAATAAATTTATAAAAGTTAAAAAACTTATAAAAGTTAAAGAGGCTTTAAAAGCTTAAGAAGTTTTAAGAAAGTTAAAGGAGGTATTAAAGAGAGTAGCTTTAAACTCTAATATATCTAAATTAAGTTTAAAAAAGTAGAAGAAAAATTAATTAAGACTATTAGAGGAAGAGTAGAAAAGGTAATATTAAAAAAGATAAAGTAAAAAGTTAATAAGTTTTAATTATTTTAAAATAGTATACTTCTTCTAATTTATTAAAAGGTAAAAGATAAATATAATTAACTTAAATAAAATTTACTAATTATTAAGTAATAGAGGTAAGTTTATTTAAAATAATTAAAGTTTAAAATTTAAAATTCTTATATTTACCTTTCTTATTAAAGTATTATTTTATAATTATAATTAATATAAATATATTACCTATTATAAAGGTTAAAGGGTAAGTCTCTTCTTCCTTAAAAATATTAAGGTTATATTAAACTCTTAAGTCTAAAAAATTTAAACTTTAATTAAATAAAATTAAAGGTATAAAATTACTTCCTTATAACTACTATTTCCTTATAAGTTCCTATATCTTTAAATTTTTTAAGTTAATTAATTAGAAGAAAATTAGGATATTATCTTTAAAATATAACTCTATTAAAATAACTTCTTTAACTAGTATAATCTTATAAAAATATTAAAGGGAGATAAAAAGGTTATTTAAAGAATTTAAATAAATTACCTAAAGATATTATTAACTAAGAAGGATTTAAATTAAATACCTTAAAACTTATACTTATCTACTTATTTATAAGTATTTTTTAAAGATTATAATAATTTTATAATAATTTAATTTTTATAAAGGCGTTTTAGTAGCTAAATTAATAGGTATTTATTATATATTAATTAGTATAGCTAATATAAGCTTATATAAAGGTCTTTTAAAAAAGGTTTTACCTTTAAATATCTTAAAGTTTCTTTATTAATTTATCTTCTAGTTATAATATTTAAATCTATTTAATCTTTTTATTTAAAATCCTTAAAAAGTAAGTCTTTAATTCCTTAAATTTTAGACTTAAAAGCTAATTTAACTTTATTAAAAAACTATATCTAGGATATTAATATTAAAAAGCCTTTAGATATTTTAAATTTAAATAATAATTTAGTATTTCTAAATAATATATCCTAGATAAGAGTCTAATTTTCTTTATAAAATTATTTAAAATTCTTAAGGTTTATTAATATTAAATCTAGTTATATTAATAGTTCTACCTATAAATATAATATTTTTATATAATTAGTTATTTAGGTTTTATAAAGTCTTCTTAAGGTATAATAGGATTATTAGTCTAGTTATATAGATATTAAATAATATAAAGAGCTAAATAGGTTAAAATTCTAACTACCTTAATTATATAATTTTTAAAGATTCTAGTATTTATAACTTATTAGATATTAAGTTCTACTCCTTTAAAAAGAATAAGTTCTATAAACTATTATATCTTCCCTAATATTAAGAAGGTTATTTTAAAATTAAATAAGAAAATATTATATAATCTACTTTAAAATTAATAAAGAGATCTTTTTATAATAATTTAACTTATTAAAGGTATTTCTATTATAATATTATATCTATTAAATCTTTAAAAAAGTTAGCTACTTAAAAATCCTAAAATCTTTATCTATTTAAGATATAAGGTAGGAATATTAAGTTATAAATAATGATAGTTATAATATAAGATAAATAGTTTAATATCTAATAGAAGTTAATCTTTACTTTTATTAAAGTTTTATTAATATAAAGCCTTAAAAATTTTAAATTTACCTTTATATTAATATATCTTTCTTACTTATAATATAATTTAAATATAACTATCCTTATTATTCTAAAACTTAATATAATAATATTCTAATAATAAGACTTTATTAAATTTAAGTAAATATTAGAATATAATAGTATAAATAAGAGTTATTATAAGCCTTTCTTATATACTATCCTAAACTTAAAAGTTTAGATCTATTAATAATAGTAATATTTTTAAACCTTTAGAGCTAAGGATACTAAAATTAAATTAAAAAAGCTATTTAAGTTTTTTAATAGTAATAGCCCTTATATTAATATATATTTCTCCTACTTATACCTATAAAATAGTTAGTTCTATAAAATTTATAAGACTTTAAAATTATTATATTTTTATTTAATAGACTACCTTTATATATCTTAAAATAAAACGAGATAGGGATAGATTTCTTTATTATACTTTATATAAATCTTTTAAATATTATTATAAGCCTCTTCTAAAATTATTATTATAAATTTATAAAAGAGATAAGTATACCTTTTAAGTATAATTAAATATCTTTAAAAATTTTAAAGTCTTTAATATATTTAAAGATTTTAAGCTACCTTAAAGATTAATATAATTATAAGAGGAGATAATTTAATAGCTAATTATATAAGGTAGATTCTCTCTTAATTTATTAATCTTAACTTTAAAGATTTTAAGCTCTAGATCTTTAATAATAAACTTTTAAAATATTTAAAATTAATTATAATATCCTTAAAGAGTCTTTAAGCTAATTAAAGCTTTAATAGTCTTTTAAATCTATTAAAAGGGATTTAAAAGAGTATTTTAATTCTTAGGTCCTTCTTTAATTATATTAAGTTATAGGTTAATTTTACTTCTTATATTTTCTAGATAGAGGGTCTTAATATACTTAGTAATATTATCTTCTTTAAAAAATCTACTACCTTTAATAATTAGATCTTTTTAAGAGACCTAGTCCCCTAATACTTTTAATTAATTTATTTAAAGAAAAGAACTTTAATTAATTTAAATATCTAAAAAGTAATAAGATAGTTATATTATATTATAAAGTATAAGAATAATTAATTAAAGTATATTAAAGTTTACTTTATAAATCTAAAATAGAGAGGCTTAAAAATATTAAATTATCTAGAATCTTAAGGCTTTAAAATTTTTAAATCTATCTTATAATACCTCTTAATAAGGCTAAAAAGAAAATTTAAAAGGAGAGTCTTTAAAATTATTAAAAATCCTAGCCTTCCTAAGCTTAAAGAGATTTTAATAATAAGGCCCTAGACTTTTAAATACTAAAGTAGATTAAAAGACTTTAAGAATATTAAGATATTTATATTATAACTAGTTAAAGAACTTATTAAGAAGTTATAAAGTAGGTAGTTTTATAAGTTTTAAACTTTTAATTCTTCTACTTAAGAAATTTAAAGATAGTCTTTAAAGTTAATATTATAATAGTAGAAATTAAGTATTAAAAGTATAGCTATTATATTTAAATAATTTCTAGAATAATTTATTAAATTTAATATTAAGATATTTAGAACTCTACTTTAATAAATTTAAAAAAGACTCTTCTTAAAATAAAGGCTTATAATAAAATCCTTTAAGCTTAGAAACTTTAAGTCTATAAGATAATTAAAACTTTATTACTACTTAAATTATTATAAAATATTATAATCCTTTATATTAGGATTTAAATAATTAATAGATTAAATTATAAATATTAAGTATTCCTCCTATTAATTATCTTTAATTTTATTTAAACTTTAGAGCCTTCTAATAAACTCTTCTCTTTAAAGATATTATATATATCTCTTAAATTTATTAAACTTAATATCCCTACTTTATCCTCCCTTATATCTATTTTAAAGGATATTCCTTAATTTCTTTAAGAATAGATAGACTTAAACTTAAGTCTTATAATTAAAATTTAAAGAATTTAAGTTTTATATAAATTCTTTACTTAAGTATATTAAAATTAGCCTTAATTATAAAATTTAATAAAAAAGCTATTTTTAAATATAAAGGTTAATAGGTAATTTCTTATTAAAGATAATTTAATTAATACTATAATTTAGATAATATATTAATATTAATAGAAGTTTAATAATATTAAGGGGATATAAGAGTTTATAAAGGAGAATAAATCTTTAAAAAAGTAGAAGATATAGATAATACTTTTAAATACTACTTTAAAATTTTAAAAAGAAGAGAATTAAGCTCTTATTAATATAATTAAAAAGGAATTATTTATAAAGGAATATACTTTACTTTTTATATATTATAAGGGGAAAGATTATAATTAATTATTAGATATTTATTAGAAGGTAAAGTATATTTAATAATTATAAAAAATCTTATTAATATAAGATAGTAATAATAATAGTAAATAGAGAATTACTTAGAATATTATAAAAATTAAAACTTTATATCTTCTTCTAATAAATTAAAGATCTCTTAATAGATATTTAAAAACTTTAAGTTATATTTAAAATTTTTATAATACCTTTAATATATAAAGCTATAATCTAAGACTATTACCTAAATTTTATTAAGGGCGGGTTTTTATACTTCTCTACTATAATTTATATATAAATTAAAGGTCCTTTAAAATAAGTAGGTAATAATCTTATATATAAGGGTAATATTTTAAAAAGTTTAAAAATTTCTAAGTTTCTAAAATTTACTTTTATTTAAATTATCTAATATTTTTAGTCTACTTATAATACTTATTATAAATCGTAATTTTTTTAATAAACTCCCGTTATAATAGACGCCGCCTATATATATATACTTAAATTAAGAGTTTAAAACTATAAATTATTTAAACTTTAGTTTAAAATTCTTAAGTTCCGGCCTTAGTAGGGCGCTTTAATAGAATGCTAAGGCTGAGGCCGCTACGCCCCCGGAAGGCCCGATCGGGCTTAGCCTGAGTCACCATCTAAGCGCGCTGGGACCGTTACCTAGCCCCGATGAAGGCCACATTCTTTTCTGCTCACGGAATATCCTACACAGTCCTTACAGGTTTTTTCCTTGATTGCCTCCTCGTTGTCTTCCTTGTCTCTCCCAAGTTGAGTTATTTTTCTCGCTGGGCTCAAAGATCCATTTGTGCTGTGAAGCGGTTCGTACACACCTTTACACCAGACTTTCTTCGGCTCCCAACATTATTTGACCGGCTACCATCATGACTTCTCCGTCTACCATTCATCCCAAGTTCTTGACAAAGGGTAATGAGCTGGGTGTTGTAGCAGTTGGCTTTTCAGGCGGCCAGGTATACCATTCCCCACTCTCAACCATCGATAACCAACTAACCCGCCAACGCAGTGCAAACCCGGCGTCGACGCCGCCCCCAGAGCCCTCATATCCGCCGGCCTCCTCACCCAACTCAAAGAAGACATAGGCTACACCCTCCACCACGACGACACGGTCCACACATATGACACCCTAATGCCCAAATCAGACCCGGACTACCGCAACATGAAAAATCCCGTCGCCGTCTCAGCCGTCACAAAGCAGATCAGCACCCAAGTCTACAGCCACGCTTCGCAAGGCCGCCTCGTCCTCACCCTCGGCGGCGACCACTCCATCGCCATTGGCACCATCGCTGGTACTTCACTGGCCATCCGGGAACGGCTGGGTCGCGAAATAGCTGTTGTGTGGGTAGATGCGCATGCGGATATCAACACGCCCGAGACCAGTGGCAGTGGGAATATCCACGGTATGCCTGTTGCGTTTTTGACAGGGTTGGCCAAGGAGGGGCGGCAGGACGTGTTTGGATGGTTGGAGGCGGACAAAGGACCGAAACTTAGTTTGAAGAAATTGGTGTATATCGGGCTACGAGATGTGGATAAAGGGGAGAAGAAGATTTTGAGGGAAAATGGGATCAAGGCGTTCAGTATGCATGATATTGATAAGTATGGCTACCTTCGTATACGGCAACAGAATTGCAGATCCGGATGGGCTAATACGGTATAGATATGGCATCGGAAGAGTGATGGAAATGGCCCTGGGCCACATCGGCACCGACACCCCCATCCACCTCTCCTTCGACGTCGACGCGTTGGACCCGCAATGGGCCCCCAGCACCGGCACGCCCGTGCGAGGCGGTCTGACGTTGCGGGAAGGCGACTACATTGCGGAATGCGTGCATGAGACTGGGAGTCTGGTGGCGATGGATCTGGTCGAGGTGAATCCGTCGCTGGAGGTGGTGGGGGCGGCGGAAACGATACGGGCGGGTTGTTCGCTTGTGAGGTGTGCGCTGGGCGATACGCTTTTGTGATGGGGGGTTTGTGGGTGATGTGTCATGAGGGAAAAGCGATGGCATTGCGATTTTGAGATTCGATAAGAAACTGACGAGATAGATGTTTTGATGGATTATGTAACCTGAAAGGTGTAGAAAAGATGGCGACGCCGCCCGGATTTACCACTTCCCGTCTGTACTCAACCCAATCCTTCACACACTCAGCATGAGTCATCGTTCCCAGAGTTCATAAAAGTGAATTGCGAACCTTCCATAGGTATTATGTGTTGAGCGGCTTGGCAGGGCATAGAACACACACAGCTTGTAGCATTGAGCATCTGCGCGACTGGGGTTTGGTATTTAGTTTGAGAGGTGCTGTGAGAGGACGTAGTCCGCATAGGGTAGGGATATTGGGGGAGGGAGGTGATTGGGAGTTGGGGCTTAAAAGAGGAGAAGCTGTTTCGTTTCGCTTCGTCTATGTTTCGTTTCGTCTATGTAGAGGTAAGGTGAGGGTGATGTTGCGCTCGCGATAGCCGTTACAGGAGCATAGCGGTTTTAGCGTGACTCTCGCTGTCCTTGCGGGACGGTGGTGGAAGTTAGTGGGTTGGAGTCGTCGACGTGTAGTTGGCAGGAGTTGTGGATAGTTGTTGGAATTGGCGAGTTGATGCCGTGGGCGTGATGGACTACTGATGATTTTGACCGGCGCAGGATTAGTGTGTATGTTGGCTGGGAAGTATGGGGGTTTGGTAGGCTTGTTAGTTGGTAGGGGTTGGTAGGGAAGATCAGATGTTGCCTTGGGTCCTGCGTGTGTAAAGTCTTCCGCTAGTGATAAGGATGGTGATCATCGGCCTGGTTGGAGAGATGGACAGGCTGCCGGGAATTGAAGGCTTGGGAGAGAGGCAGACTGTGTAAGATAGGGATAGAATGGAAAGGGGATGCCAGGTAAGTACCGATCGTGATAAGAGATGCGTCGCTCAGTATATGGGGTAGCTATACAATGCATCAATCCAACATCATGCCAGTTTCGCTTCTCCTATGCGCCAAGCCTGATTACCGTTGGGAAATCATACCACCGTCTCGGGAACCTCGTTATCGGCGACGACAGGGACATTCAATCCGCGATCCGGACTCTGGAGTACCAGTTGCTCGTGCCGCCTCGCCTTGAAGAAATCGCTGACTGCCCGTATGAGAATGAACCATCCAACGATCATCAAAGCATATGCAAACCAGTCGCTGTTGAAGCCGCCTGCGGATGCGGGCGCTGTCTGAGATGCCTGGGTCATGGCGGCATTGGCTGCAGCTGCGGCGCTGTCTCCAATCTTGGACGGATCAAAGTCGTGGCTGTTGGGGTCCAGTGGCGGTATGAATGCCGGGTCGTTCGCATTCACTGGAGGGGAAGATGTGGATTTGTGAGAGCTGCGCATGTAGAAACCGTATTGGACGAGTGTGATGCCGAGTCCTGCTCTTGAGCCGTTCTTGGCGGCATGTGTCGTGTGTAGGAGATAGGTAAGGAGGAAACCGACAAGCTGGAATGACATGCTGATCATACCATTCCAAACGAAACTGAAGAGAGAGCCGACGGGGAGGCCATCAACGTAGACTTCGTCAGAGGAGTTCATATGACCAGGGGCGAGGATGGTGGTTTCCCAATATGGAGGTGTAGCGTCTGCAGCAGCAGCTTCGTAAGACTGAAAGATGTCAGTGAATCACAAGGATGCTCATTTCGAAAGATCTTACAGGTGGCTGCTCTTCGAGCTTCTCTCCACGCTCCGGTTTGGCGTTTAGATTTGCAAAGACGCCATCGTTTTGTGAGAAGGAAGAGTATGGTGCTGCGCCTGTATTTGGTCTCATTGGTGGGGGGATATCAGATGGAGGTGCCGTCTCTGATATTTGCGGTAATGTTCTGGAAATAGCAGGCGTATCTCCATCATGTACAACTCGTCGGTCAGCATCTGACCGGACAGTATTCGCCCGCACCAGGCGCTGACGGTCATCGCCATCATTGTTATGATCATCGTCTGAGTCTGATCCATCGTCAAAAGTGTCTGCTAATGTTCGTTCTGCCTCAGATGCTATAGGATCTTGCGAAAAGAGATGTCGAGATGATGGCGAGGAAGCGTGTGATCGAAAGGAAGGTGGCGGCGAGGAGGGAGTGGATTCATCGGGTAAGGAAATCTGAGGCGTGATTGGATCGTCGTCCTGGTCGTTGGCAGACACCTGAAAGAGGATGGCCGTCAGTATTCGGTACCACTCTGGTATGGAGACCAGATGTTTGATCTTTGCGCCGCAAGGGACTTACTCTCTCGTATCTCTGTGAGCTCATCGTGAGACTCACGGGGATAATGGTGTCTTGATCAAGAGTGGGTGGACAGTTGGAAGTGGTGAACCGAGTGTATGTATCACTCAAATGTGCTTTAGGGCGATAGATTTGTATTGTTGCTGTATGTTCTTTGAGGCTTCCAGGAGGTTCGTTGTTTAGCGGGCGGAGCTGGGTGGCGCCGAGCGCGGATGACCTAGAATATCCAAAAGGCTTGGCAATATGTTGAGCGTCATGACAGAGAGGGATTGTGCACTTCCAATGTAAACGATCAATGGCGAAATCAGTGAGTTTCTACATTGAGAGATCTGATAATAGTTCACATGGCTAACATTTGCTTCTTACAGATACTATACAAGCATTACCAGCGAATCATTGCTCAATGGCCCGTTGATCTCCTCCGTCCTGAAGTTTCCTTCCAGAAGACCATACAGCGCCGTATAGATACACATTTAAAACCATCTACCACACCTCCACAAGATAATGTTGTCTCAAATGAAGCCCTCGCGACAGTACCAACGCCCGTGCCATTCGACGAGAAGGGTGAATTAGAACAGGTCAACGTTCTTTATTCGTTCCTGGAGAATAGGTACACAAAGAAGGTGTGTCTACGCCACAATGATCTTGACAGATCCCGCTTAGATCGGTTCTAATCCTTTCGTGCCAACAGTATCCGCTTTCGGAAAGAATGATGAGACCAGCCTCGAATCCAGACTACTACAGTAACTTGGTACAAGAGCTTGATGCTGCGCCCAATCGATCGTGGTTACAGAGCAAGATACATAAATGGAAAGGCGCTTTACGGTTTTCATGAGGGGTTGCACATAGATATAGGTATCGTATGAAGGATCAGGGGCCTTACATATGTGGGGCTTCTTGCTTTGGCATTGTGTTTTGGAATGGGCTAAGCTGTGTATACAAGGCCATTTCGATAATCATACTGGGATCCGTGGTCTTGTGACGTCTGATATTTTGGGACGACTGTGAGAAACCAGCACCAACGGTAATGATTCAATCCGTCAACCTGACAGGAACACTTTTCAGCATAGCTGGTCAAGACTGCCAATCCAATGAGCCTCAAATACGCGTACGGTCTTATGGTCAGGGCTATTGCTGTGGCTGGATTAGACACTTCCCATTAACACTATCACGCTCTCTAGTCTTAGATCATGCAATGCAAAGCTAAGATATAATATTCTAGGACGTATCAGGCTTATGGAGTGCGGTATCAAATCAATGGGGTTGTAACCTGAGACCCACGGAGCAGCTATTTTCTGATTTAGGTAAGTCCCGTAAGAAATAACGCGCCAACCTTAACAGGTTAGGATGTCTTGAAGCATGACAAGCTTCCGGAGACATATCCGTCCTCTTTCATTGTGGCTTATGAGGACGAAGGGAAGCTCTGCTATCTGGACCGGAATATAAAAGCATAAAGCTTCAGGTGTTGTCGAGGTCGAGATGACTACCTATATCTTGAAAGGTTCAGTCCATGAGGAAACACTATGCCTGACATGATGTAGCTGCAAGAGCGTCAACTACCTCTACGTAGGGCCGCATTATATCCCTAGAGTAAGGTAAAGAACTATTAATTTCCTGCGCAAGATCCACGTATCCATCCGATAATTCCGGAGTATCAATGTAGCACGGAGGAGTTTCCATTTCCATGGCCGCGATGACGCCATTGATCTTGCCATTCGTTTTGTTCACGAAGAGGAGGATACCCCATCTTGCCCATGACAGTCGAATTTGACATGTCAAGTATCAATAGCCGAGTGGAATATCTAGCCGATTGTAATGGCAGGTTAGGTATGTACGGATTCTTGTGTCACCCGCGAGGTTGACAGTGCATCGGAGGTGAATACCTAAATACAGTATGAAATAAAACTAGCGCTTGCTGACTCCGCAGCCTCACGGCAGGCTTCGCGACGGGCTTTGCCAGCCAATGAAAACCACGGTTGAAGTATCTCCATCGCCGATGAGTCTCCTTTACTGTGGCTAGGTCAGCAGATTCAACCTCCGTTCATAGGTCAGATCCTTCTCGATCTCCGGGAGATTTACGCCAAGGAGCTAAAAGGCGAGTTGTCGCTGGAGATCGATCAGACATCGACAACCACTTTACCCTTCCAGAGGCCGACGAACAACATCTGGAAATCCATCATCCAAGATGTCTTCTCCCGCCAGCTTCCAGCATTTCAACAAAGAATTCCTCTCCGCATATTGCACCTTCCATGGAGGCGCAGCTAGCATAGCTTTCAGCTCCTCCCACCAGCCCGCAGTCAGATCTGTTCTTCACCTGCGGAAGAGGTTGCCTCCATAACCCTTGTCAGCAGGGACAGAACCTGGACTTCTCCTCGATATGTCCTTGTGCCGTGAACACTCAGACTGGTGACCTCTCAGAAGACCTCTCTGATCCGCCATCAACACAAAGCGAATCGACGATCTACCACAAGCTGATATGTCATCCATTATACGAGATCGACCGATTCAATTGCCAGGGCCCATGTCACGAAAAAGAGATTCCGCACATCTCGCCCTGCACCCACCACGCAAGCATATCAAAGCTGACAGCTCATTGGATGCTGCAGGCACCGTCCCTACCTTCTCAGCTACCAGAGGTGATAATGCCGGTCGTCTTAACGCCGAGCAATGGTTCGCGGATACGGACAACAACGCTTCGAGAGATGTATCCTTTCCTGATAACGATCCCCCCTTCTACATCAGCCGCCAATCCTCCTCGGGCGGAAGCAGCGTTTGTGCCGTTCATTCCGATGGAACATCTTTAAAGCATCCAGCGTTGGGCAAGCCCACAGCTCCCACAAAGGCCCTATTAGCAAGGATGGAGTCTACCAGGGGCAATAGTGAAGACTTTCGCAGCGTCATCGACGACTTGACCATACAGAACAAGAAGCTCAAAAAGAAGCTAAGGCAGTATGAAAGGTTACACTGCTCTCATCTTCAAGACGATAAGATGTTCGAGGTGAGGATACATGGACTTGCGGCCCACAAAAGGCGCGAATTAGAAGCGACACTTCGGAGCTTTGCCTCCAGCATCGAAGAATCATCTTCCAACAGACCAGCCATCGTTCCCACACCCATCGAAACTTCGGTTGCAGGCTTCGGTCCAATTACACGCCTTCAGAAAGCAGCCGTAGGTGCAATTCCCAAGACTGAATCACTGTCGACCTTGGGCAAATCATCGTCGGCGTCCACATCGTGCTCGAGACATGTGGATTCTGCATATGCCTCGATGTCTGGCCAGACGGGGACTTCGGGACTGCACCCACTGGGCAGAGTGAGACACGACAGCATGGTGCGAGCTTCGCAGGCACAGCAAAGTGTCAAGTCGTATCTACACGACATTCCTGACACACTAGTGCCAAGACACTCAATGGCAATGTCTGAAAGTTCAAAAAGCAAATTAGTCGTCAGAAGGCTCGAACAGATCTTCACTGGGAGAGGAGCAGCGTCTCGCAGGCATACACAATCTTATCAACAGCAAGAGCTTTCGCACACTGCTGCGCAAGCCGATCGGATGAAATTAGAACCGCAAGGCCGCGGACGTCAGTCTGGAGGAGAAGGCGTCCGAGAGGCTCGCATTGCAGATAATGTCGATCTGCGTATCGACCCCTCCAGCGAAGCCAATAACGTTCCTCAGCAATCACGGCAAAGTAGTAACGACAGACACACCTCCACTCAAGACACTCGAGCAAGTCGGGAGAGCAGTCCCGGGCAACGCCCTACTCGGCCACTCGACTTAGATCTGGATCGTGCACAAATACCGGAGGAGAATATTCATTACATCCGGCATCTTGGCCTGCCGTCTCCAATGGGCAATACGAATCCCGACACAGACGATGGATGGGTCTTCCTAAATCTACTTGCCAGTATGGCACAGCTACATACTCTAAACGTGACCCCTGATTTCGTCAAAAATTCCGTCGCCAATGTGAGCTCGCGATTTGAGCTGTCTTCAGATAGCACTAAAGTTAGATGGTTAGGCGGAATAGAAGGTACTAGGTTAAGCTCTGATAGTGACGACAGCTCGGACATGGAGAGGGTGAAGTCAACAGGAACAGGCTCCTCAACCAACGAGCGAGGACCTTTGCCAAAGTTATCAAGCATCGATACTATCGACAGACAAGAACCCAATACTGCTCTCCCGGTGCCGGCATACGAATTATCAACAGATCAAGATAGCAGTACTAAGCGAGTGCCGATAGTCATCCCTCAGGCGCACAATCTGGTCAATTTTCACTATAAGCCTCTGTTTCTTCATGGTGCATCATCAGAGCAGGGCGGTGCTTCAACTCTGGGGACGAATTCAGGCGCGTCGTCTGATGTGAGAGAAAATGCAACCGGTATGCATTCAGGCATCAATTCTGGCTCCCATGGTTTACGGGAGGCTGAAGTCAATTTACGCAAACAAAACTCGGAGAATGGACCCATCATCTTCTATCATAAAGCAAGATTTTGTACAGATTTGAGCGGAGATCCCGGCGCTTGTCATGTTGATGAGACTGCCTATCATCGTCACAGTGAAGCTCTAATCGGCTGTCTTCCTGAAGAAGCTGATTATGAGCAAGATGGATATTCAATCGACTTGGCAGATGCAATGGAAGTGGACTATGAGGGTATAGATGCAGCTGGCTCGGTTTTGAACCTCGATGACCTCAAATCTTGCATCTCCGAATATTCCAGCTCGGCGAGCTCAGCGGAACCGATGCCGCTAGAGGCATCTGGACTGGGCGGCATACAGCCTGATGACAATTTCGTTGTAAAGGTTCAGGTCTGTCACCGTGATAATCGGAAGTCCATGTCTTTTGTTCCCTACAGAAATACGCTTCAAGCGCCTTCCCGCCGCTACCGAAGCTCTGTAGAATCGATCTTGGAGACCAAGAACTCGCCTCGGAGACATTCATTTCGACTCCCCGTCAACAGTGAGATTGTCTCCACGGACACGATTCCCTTGAAGCCTTCAACGTTACCTTCACCACTGCGCTTCCGTTCGCCGTTTTCGTCATCGGCATCGGACGAAGAGGACGAGGATGGTGTGGGAAGCAATGTGCCAAATCCATACAACAGCAAGTCCCAATCTTCTCGCGAAGAAAGGCCGGCCAATTCCTTCCCCGAGTCCCCATCAGAAGAGGATACCGAAACATCTTACGCCACTACGTTATCTGGCTCTGACGACGACTCTTCTATAGACCTTCTCGCGCACGCACGTGAACTCGATCCTGACGCCGTTGCCGCATGTGAGCGGGAATTTGATATCAATCTCCTTCCTGCTGGTAGCGTGGCTGCTACCGCTGGGCAGAGTAGCTCTGAACTTGTCAGATCCATACAGACGGATAGTGACATGGATAGTACGAGCGTCGACGAGGATGGGTTTAGTAGGTATGGAGATAGCGACTGAGTAATTCGAGCTGCGGCCGGTATCTGAACAGTGCACGGTTGCTCGACTCTTTTCGCCCATGCGTATTGCACACCGCAAAGAACCAATTTCGTTAGATGACATGTATTATGTATGAGTGTAAGCCCTGGAATTCCGCTACAGTATTCATTGTGATGGCGCAGTGGGTTTGATGATCCTCTCCAGATCGCATCGCAATGGCGAGCAAATGGTTTAGGCCAGCCAGCCAGCCCGTTTGCCGCCTCACAATCCAAAATCCGACCGTGAAGTAAGGTGCTTTACGTAGGAAGGTATTGGGCTTTATGAAGCCGTCCACCACGTACACACCAAAGCTTCTAGAAAACGATAAGACGATGTCTTGCATCCCGTATTCTAGCGCGCTCTTGGCTGACGCGCATAACCACCTTGGCTCTTGGCTGACGTTGTTACTTTAGTGGGGCACTTGCCCCTCCAAGGTAATACATAAACATATCCCAACTTCAATCAAATCTCATCCAACACTCAAACCCATCATTTCATACCCTTGCGTCTGAAAACACAATCCATCCGTTTACGAACCATCACACCAAAACTAGCAAGCGACCATGGACGCCGGACAAGGACAACAGCAGGCCGGTGCGGCTGGGAAGGAGGATTATGCCGATAAGGGTATGTCCATCTCCATCTCCATCTCCATCCCCTTGCCCATCTTCATCTCCATCGCCATCTCCATCTCCATCTCCATCTCCATGCCCATCTCCATCTCCATGCCCATCTCCATCTCCATCCCCATTCCATCTCCACCTCCACCCCACCCCACAAGCACTAACCCCCACCAGGCCTCGACACCCTCGAAAAGAAATTCGGCCAAGGAAAAATCGATCCGGAGAAACAGCGCGGGATGAACGAAAAAGTGACCGATGGCGCTCGTGGCATGTTTGAGAAGACTACTGGGTATGTCATCTCTATGTTTCGTTATCATCATCATTATTCTTTTTTTTTAATATGACACGGCCTACGGGCTTGTGATCACTTGTGTTGTATATTGGTTGTATGTGTGGGCAGAGGAGGCGAGTTGCTGATTGGTATTACCATGTAGAAAGAAAGTGCCGGAGAAGTTTTCGAACTAAGTAGCGTTGATGGGAGAATTGGGTGGGTGGCGGGTAGCGGATTGGGGGAGGTTGGGGTAGCTCTATAGGGAAAGGGATGGAGGGATGGAGGGATGAAGGGATGAGGATGGTATATCGATATCGATTCACATTATGGAAGCGATGAGATTACGAGGGTGGGTATTAGCATGGAGATAGACATACCTACCAGAAACGAAATGAATATGAATATGAGTGTGACACTTCGATGCCTACACGCCTTCATAAACCCACTCAAGTCCTCCTCCAGTCCTCCTCACCACAGAATTCAAATCCAACCCAATAATGCAACGCTCCTATCCTCATGCGAGTAGCGCAGCATATAACGCTGGCCGGAGATGCTGATATCACACCAACTTACTTTACTCACTTTGCATGTAGAAGGCATATCATTAACCACTTATGAAATCCTATCTTCGCTCATCGATCACGATGAGGAAATGATATCCCCAACATATGAAACACCATCCCCAAATAGAATAGAATAGGATAGGATAGAATAGGGTGCAATACAACCACTTTCCCACTCATCAATCCCTCTTGTTCAATTATACGGCATCATTACGTAAGAGGAGAGAAGCCACGATTCAGACGGGATCATCTGATTACAGAGGTTAAAGGCTGATATGTCGGGTTTTCTACAGATGGAATTGGAATTACTGGATATGGGGTTATATGTATGTAAGGTATGTTGTATGTTGTATGTTGTATTATTCTATAGACTAAAGGTTAGTGATGGGGGTGGTATGGCTGAGGTACTCGGATGAAATAGGGAGGGGTGATGAAAGGGATAATGAAAGGTGTACGGAGTAGGGTCTAGGTATTTACCTTGCCTTGTTATTTACTATTGAAACGTTTATTTAAGATATTGATTCGAGTCTGGCCTCTGTTGTACTGTTGTAACGATTATACGCCGCAGCCTGCATGCGGTCTCCTCTTGTGCAGCAGCAATGTATACAATGACGGAAATGACCAATGTGGCTGAATTATATGGATTTCATAGCCTCCGGCCCCCATCGATGATTTCGTCCGCCCCAGAAGATGGCGACTCGGCTTTCAGCTTCCTATATGGTCTACTTCGAGCGCAAACGGCGTGTTTCTTCAAGCTCTGGCCGCGTGAAGAAGTTTATGGTAAATGATTCGTAGAGTGGGATTCGACAAGAGGGGAGAAAAGGGGCTGCAGAGTTGCAGGGGATCCGAGACGGCTGTCAGAAGTTATTCTCGTGCGCCGAGAGTCTTGTCCTTGGTTTATTGATGGAACTCTGAAAGCCCAAGTCCGCTGTGCACTCCGGGTATCAATTACCCTATGTCTCCTTCACAGTCCCCGTCATCCTTACGAAACCCTGGATGCGCTCCACATTCGGATCCTCCAACTTTACAGCCGCCTCATAGGCCCTCCTATACATCTGCAATCCCTGGGAGAACGACTGCCTCTTCTCCTTCCATCCCACGGCCTGCCTCAGCTTTTCGGATCCCACCCACTGGCTGAATCCAATGAGCATCTGCACCACATCAACTCCCGTCTTCTCTGGTGGTGGTAGGTATCTGACTCCACCCTTGATATCGTACATCGCGACCAGTGCATCTGCGACTTGGCCTAGCGTCTCGAAATTGCTGCTGGCTATGTTGTAGCATTCACCTGCAACTCGACTACGCTCGGTTTCAGCTATTGCGACGTAAGCTTCGGCGCAATCATCAACGTGCATGCCATGCATGATATTTCTTGAATCCGCAGTCAGCTCCAGCACGCCCTTCCCGGCGGCTTTGGCGGCCAGGTCGAAAATGGGGCCGTAGAAGCTACCACTCAGACCATAGAGGGTGGTTGGGCGTACGACGACGGCGTCGAAGAGATCGCTGTGCTCAAAGATTTTGATGGCGTGGGTAGCACGGTCCATAGCAAATGGTGGTGCATTTAACATCGATGTTTCAGTATGCGGATGTAAACCTGGACTACCGGCCAACCCCGTCATACCATAGTCCTTACACCCACTCGTGAAGATTACCAACGGTCTCACACCCTGGCTCTTACCACTCTCGGCCAAACTCCTCAGCAGAGAAATCGTGTCGTTGTAATGAGGCACATAATCCAAGATCTGCTCTGTGCAAGAGACAATGACATGAAAAGGGCCGATCTTCGTTTGAGTGGCTAGGCGCTCGATGAAAGCTTTATCGGATGCGGAGCCGAGGACTGAGATTACTTCTTGCGCATTGAGTGCTGGTCTGCTGGCGGCGTTACGGACGAGACCGTAGGTTGTCCATCCTGCTCGTACGAAGGCCTGTGTGACAGCATTGCCTATGTACCCGTTCGCTCCGGTTACTAGGACGGTTTTCGGGAGTTGCTCGGACATGGGGATTGAAATTGGCATGTCACAAACCCAGCTTGAAGCCTTTCAAGGTAGACAATGGGTAGGTCAACTTGGTGGAAGCCAGAGGTCAACGGCCTATACGAACCCAGTCAGGGACGAGCAACGGATGGATATATAGTGCTTTTTTGTCAATTGGCTTATAGGTTTGATCCCAATAGTCAGTAACTCTTCTGGACCGGAAGCCGGGGGATCCGTCTTCCGAATATCCTCCATCTGCTTTCGGAAATGTGCAGTGGATGCAAGGTACACAGACTGTCTACTTGCAGTAAACCCTGCAGTCTTCTATCCCGCTACTTCGAGAGTAGTCCGAGCTCCGACTCATAATCACCTGGCAAGGTGGGCGGGGAACCTGCTCCTGCTCGGATGTAGTCACTATGTTCTCCGATCGGGTCTTATCGTAGTATAGGCTGGACACAGGCGTTGATGTTCGTGCATGCTTATGCTGTATTTACGTATGACCATGGAGCCCACACTGACCCCACACTGACCCCACACTATATGGGCAGCCCTGTTTATCTTCAAATGCGAGAGTTCGTACAGCTTCGAGTCTTTCGGCACGGTCTCGGCCCGCCCTAGGATACAGCTGCCGCCGCTGCCGCCGTCATCCCAGTCGTTCCGCCCATTCTGCCGGAAGTAAGCGCCGGCTTCGAGAAAACCCTCTTTCCCTGAGAGGGTGATCACAGCAAAGATTCAAGACTCGACTCACACCTCTCGAGAACTTTAGTGACTATTTCAGCTTCGCTCATGCAGCCAGCCACCTAAGTAGCCCTAGCATGCAAAAACTCGAACATCCCAAGGGCTAATATACGGATGAAGAGATTTCCGCTCTAGTACAGACAGGCCCACTTGACATGCTTCTGTATAAAGCAACATAAGTTTACCTACATAATCCTTACGCAAAACGATTGTTTCTTACTATCTTAATTCCTCTGATCCGCGTATATACCACGCTTAACTCTGGCGTTACTAGCTAGGTATTGTCATGAGTAGTAGTACGGACGGAGTCGTTCTTTGTGAGGTCATGGTTTCTGGTGTTTATCGGTACTCAAGCGATGTCTAAGATTGCGGCCGGAGTCCAGATGGGCGTGGGCTGGTGGTATGGGCCTGTCCGTGCTAGAGTCTGAGAGACGAGACATCCTCTTATGATGCGGTCCTAGATAGCATGCAGCTATTCTTTCATGTGCGGCTTTTGCGGAAATACCACAGGGCCAATGGCTGGGTGATCTCCTTTACATGAGACTATCGATAGCTGTCCTCATGGATCGTGGCTGCAGGTGATGAAAGGTTAGGAATCTATGCTTCGCATTCAAGCCTAGTGATATCGTTACTCAGGGAGAGCTCTGCTCTGTTGAATTACGAACAGTGGAGAGAGACGAGCAATACTATATGGCAAACCATGAAGAAATCGAGGCGGGAGTTACATAGTATCGGTCGACGTAGGATGCGCATCATGATACTTCGCTGGAGCTTCAGTTGCGAAAAATAAGTTGAACAAGGGGGTCACGTAGGACTCATATAGCGTCTAGCTTCTACCAATTTTTACGATTGTCATGCAGGCATAGTTACCTCCTACTTTTCATCCTTCAGATGAATGAAGATCATGATTCTTTACTGGGAGAGCCCCTGTTTGCTTGTACCAAAAATATCAGCACCTTTGACCGCTACCGCATTGACCGAATGCTATCGTGTCTTACGAGTTTGGAGATGTACTGATGTGTACTTTCTTCAGGAGAGGGTTGTATACAGTTTTGACTCTGCACCTGCCACGGATGCACATTCAGGGGCACCCAAGGACTAATTTGTCGCTCAAGAATGGAAATGTGGATACTTGTTGTTTGTGTTGATCTTTCGGCTTGGGTGAATATGGTGATTGGTTTGTACAATCATCCACCAACGATCTTCAAGTAGGACTAAGCATGCTTTCGACCTCTTTCCCAACTACATGTTCATCGTCAGACTCATATCGCCCGCCTCATACCCTCAGGATCCACGCATGCAGTACCACACAACTCGATTCCTATCATTTCAACAAACCTCCCCCTGGCAAAAGCTTCCCTACAGTCGAATATTCATCTGAATCATCCAGATCAGGGTACGCTCCAGGAACCTTCGGATCCATAAAAAGCTTCTCAGCCTCATTTTCCTTCGCCTCCACCTGCCAAAACCTTACCATAACCCGATTGTCATCCATCTTCTCCAACTCATCCGCAAGCGCAGATCTCAAATCCAAGTTATCAAACCAGACTTCCTTAGGGAGCCTCAGCTTCCTTGCCTCCACCTGCTCGCGAAGATCCACACGAACGACTTCGTTGAGGATGTAGTCTCCCGAGTATGCGATAAGGACATGATTGTGTTTCTCCAACTTCCATTTCTTCGACGACCGCAGCGTGGCGATGATGGCGTGCAGCTGCGCACGTTCGGCCGCGTGGGGGTAGATCTCGTCTTCCAGGGTGTGGATGACGTGGTGCTCAATGGGGTCGCCACGGACGGGCATGCCCCATACGTATCCGTAGCGCATGCGATCAGGGATGGCTTTGGTGCTATCACAGCTGCCGGCGACGAAGATAAGAGCTTCTCTGATGTCTTCTGTGCTGAGAAAGCGTGCGACGTAGGGTGGATTGACTACGGTTGCTGTGTTTGGGAAGAGTTTCGAGGGCTTGTTAGGGAAGGTCTTTGGGAAACACCTTTCCTTGGCCATTTTCTTGTGATCGTGGGGAGGAAGAATTCGCTCCTTGTAGGACATCTTGATGATGGAGATAAGGTTGTATCGTAGGGTTAGGAGAGGGTTGTTTCTTGCTGTGGAATGTTGCACTGGCGCAGAGGGAGCGCTTTGCTGGAATGGTTCCTTTTTCGCGATAACTTTGAAAGATCTTGGTTGATGATATGGCGAAGTGAGCGGGGAGTGCAAGTCTTTATATCCAACCAGACAAAACATTTGATCTCCCACGCGTCCAGTACCCGGAAATAACTAGGGTACTTACGTAGATATTCCTATCTTAGGACCGAACTTGCCAGGATATGGGATCATCCTGATGTTTCAACGAAAATAGTCAGTGGCTGTTGAACCGTTGAATGGTTGACTAGTCTTACCAACGAGCGAATTGACCGAAATAGGAATATGGCAATAGTGCGTGCTTACAACGGAACAAAGAAATTCAACACTAGTGGTGCCCAATGTTCTGGGTTCGGAAAAGCTCGCCACACGTGAACAACCTACGCGATTCTCTGATGTAGCACCAACTGTACCAGAATAGTCCCCTTTGAGCCAAATGAAGTTCAATGGTAATTATCAAGACTGCAAAGCCCCTAAAGTAGAAAAGATAAGGGTAGCACGGGTGGTTGGAATTGATTAATTAATGTACGTAAATTGGCCATAATTAGCACTATGCGTGAGGAGAGTCGGATCGGGCTGTCATCCACTGCTAGATGGTGCTGAGCCCCTAGGAATAGAAGCCATCGCTCGTCGCAGAGCTAAGCTCTTTGACAACGAGCCGTCGTTTGACAAGTCGCTCAATGATATCAGAGGCATCTTGACGTATCGCGTGCTCGTAAGGTCCCAGATTTTCATCGTTTCGCTGCTGGGCACATAGCAATAGAGATTCCGTATGCTAATTGAGTACGAATGTCCAGACGTGCCTCAGAGCGTTGTATGTATGGGGCTCTATGCATAGAGCCAAGATTGCCACCATGGTATTTGATTGTAGCTCAGAGGGTTAAGGTGATATATCTCATCAATCTCGCATTGGCTGGGGGAGACCGCGTCAGGATCATCTCGTGAGCATTATCCCTGATGATGGAGGTAGATTCTGCTAAAGTATGATGATCTAATGGGTCCGAATAGATCGAACATGGTAAATTTTGAATGGTCGTTTAGAGGGACGTCCCTGTGGCAAAGGAACAGACTGCTATGTCGGGTAGGTGTAGATGCCATTGTTAGCGTTCTAATTCGCTTGTGATCGGATTTGGTTGATGTCGATCATCTCCTTTGAGGATTTCCGTCTTAGCCTGCCACAGTCAATGTCTAGTCACTCCTTCCTCCTTCAAAGCATACGAGCGATGGACTCGGCAGTCTGTTGTGGGAATATAGCCACTCTCCGTCCCGAATCGAGTTATTGGAACAAAATTAGGCTTCGCCCTCAGTCCTAAATGTCTCAATCAATCGAGACACAAAAGCTCTGTCAATACATTAGTTGCCTTCCCAGCCTCTACCTTTCCTTCTCCACGCCGCATCATTTGTCCGACGAAGAACTGAATCTTTCCATATTGCTTTTCCTGCTGTATCTGCTTCACCCTTTTTGGATGCTCATCAAGAATGTCCTGAGCCATAGCGAGGTACTCGTCTCGTGACAACAGCTGTAGTGAGAGATTGTCTTGCTTGATGATGGTATTGACTGCTCTAGTGTCGCCGTCGAAGATCGTCGCTAGGAGTCGCTTTGCAGTTGTACCAGTTATACGGCCCTTGTCAAGGTTCGAGAGGATCTCAACCATAGATTCAGCGGGGACTAATTCGGGAGAGAAGCCAAGATTCGACGAGTTCAGAAGACCACCGAGCTCATGGAGAACCCTGGATGAAAGTGGGAATTAGACTGGTCGTACGCATTTGTAAAGGATGGAGGACTCACCAGTTTGAGACGACTCTAGCAAGATCCTGTTGCTGACTTGAAGAACTAACAATGATCTCTCGGCCTAGCGCTCTGACTGCATCAAAGTAATCCAGCCTTTCTCCGTCATCCAAAGATACCAGGGTCTTGGCGTCCTTGACGGTCAACCCATTTTTTACTAAACTTTCGATCGTGACTTCCGGTAACTGAGGCAGTGAGTCAGAAATGTGTGTGACTAGATCCTGTGTATTATGTCAAACATTGGCCCTGATTCCACGATTTTTTCCACAGCTTACTGTGCCAATGATCAAAGGCTGAATATCCGGGTCGGGCATATATCGATAATCTACCTCACCTTCTTTGCCGCGCAGTTTTTTGGTCTCTGTGCTACCAATGTTCCATCCCCGGGTTTCTCCACGGACCACGCCACCTGCCTCTAAGACTGCGATCTGCCGGTCCCTCTCGGCAACGATAGCATCCTCGACAGCCTTAAAGCTACTCAGATTCTTGATCTCCGTTCGTTGGCCTAATGAGAGGCGGCCGGCAGGACGAACGGAAACATTGACATCTGCTCGTAGACCACCCATTTCCATACCTGTAGTGACAGCATTGACGGTTTGCAATATTGCTTGAATCCTCCTAACGCATGCGGCTGCAGTTTGAGGGTGGTGGATTTGGGGCAAGGTGATAATCTCGATAAGTGGATGACCCACACGATTGAAATCTAGCAGTGTCGTTGATGGAGGCTGCAGAGTAGACTTTGCAGTATCCTGCTCCAACTGAACTTGCTGGATGTCCACCTTGACGGATTTTCCATCGTCAGGATGGATACCATCAAAGTCGTAAACCATTACATGACCTCCGATCGCAAAAGGCTGGTAATATTGAGTAATTTGATATCCAGCTGGCTGGTCTTGGTAGTAGTAATGCTTTCGATCGAATCTGCTTTTTTGCTGGACATCGCACGATAGGCCCAGGGCAGCGCGTATCGCTGGAATAAGTGTTGCGTCTTGGAATTTCGGCTGGCTCCCAGGAAAGGCGAGATCGAAGAGGGCAACGTTCGAGTTGGGCGTGTCATCATTGCTGGCTTTAGCCGTAGAGAACAGCTTACAATCGGTATTCAGTTGAGCATGTATCTCAAGTCCGACCGTCAATATCCAATTTTGATGCACAGAGGTATCAGATTGTTTTCGATGCTTGCTAGCTACATCATTGCGGCCCTCGAGTACTTGAGCAATACGTTTTCTCTTTGCTTCATCTTTCAGCTGCTTACGCAACGGCACTTGCCTGTCGTCAGCTGTGGACGTATGTAGTTGACGAGTTGAAAAGTCCCGTTGCTGGTGTAGGAACGCGATCCAGCGCTTGCACCGCACATCGGCAGTTTCAAGGCCTAGTGAAGATAAAACACATGCTACTTTTCTTGAACCGAGCATTGACAGTGTAATGTATCAGTCGCCGAATATCCAGGCTTAAGAGCACTCGGCAGAATAAGTATGAAATGTCGGCGTCGGACTCTGTGTCGCCGAGATCCGTGCCTTGGCATCTTGGCATCCTACTTAAGTAGTCTCGTAGTGTAGCCGGGCGAACTTTTGAATATGTCCGCACGTCGGATACTTCTTCTCTACGCCCCATGACAGACTTTATTGCTACGACAGCATCAGAGACTACAGTGGTTCAAGAAATACCAATATTCCTACGCCGATTCAAGAATTTAGATAGTTTACTCGTCAACGCAATGGCTACTTACGCCCTCCCCGAGTCCCACAAGGACGTGAGTGTTCTTGTCTCCGGTGCGTTAAGAGATGGCTAACCGTTAATCAGCTCATGCACAACTCTTTGGTGGATACAGATCCTCAGATAGCTGCTATAATGGTTTGTGGATCTAAAGGCTCTACTCCATGTGATTGTATCTGATCATTGCAACAGAAGCAGGAAATACAACGGCAAAAGGAATCCATCGTCCTTATTGCCTCCGAAAACTTCACATCTAGAGCCGTCTTCGATGCATTAGGGTCGCCCATGTCGAACAAGTACTCGGAAGGTTACCCAGGTGCACGATATTATGGCGGCAACCAGTTCATCGACCAAATTGAATTGACATGTCAAGCCAGAGCCCTCGAAGCCTTCAATCTGCGCGCCGATAGATGGGGCGTCAATGTACAAACTCTCAGTGGCAGCCCCGCAAATCTACAAGTCTACCAGGCCATCATGAGACCGCACGAGAGACTGATGGGATTGGATCTACCACATGGTGGACATCTGAGCCATGGCTACCAAACACCGCAAAAGAAAATATCCGCCGTGTCCACATACTTCGAGACCTTTCCCTACCGAGTCAACCTCGAGACTGGAATCATTGACTACGAAAGGCTCGAAGAGAACGCTCTCATGTACCGACCGAAGGTCATAGTCGCAGGTACATCGGCGTATTGTCGCCTCATTGACTACAAGCGGATGCGGGAAATCGCCGACCTCGTCGGTGCATATTTAGTCGTCGACATGGCGCATATATCTGGCCTGGTCTCCGCAGGTGTGATACCATCCCCTTTCGAACACGCAGACATTGTCACCACCACTACCCACAAATCCCTCCGAGGTCCCAGAGGAGCTATGATCTTTTACCGCAAAGGCGTGAGGAAATCAGATCCCAAAACCGGCAAAGAGGTCCTCTACGACCTGGAGGGACCAATCAACTTCTCAGTCTTTCCCGGCCACCAAGGTGGTCCACACAACCACACCATCACCGCCCTAGCCGTCGCCCTCAAACAAGCCACCACCCCCGAATTCAAGCAATACCAGCAATTAGTCATAAAGAACGCCAAAGCGCTCGAGATAGAATTCAAGAGCCTTGGCTACAAACTCGTCGCCGACGGCACAGATAGCCACATGGTCCTCCTCGACCTACGACCCCAATCCCTTGACGGCGCCCGTGTCGAAGCCGTCCTCGAACAAGTCAACATCGCCTGCAACAAAAACTCAATACCAGGCGACAAATCAGCACTGTCGCCCTGCGGCATCCGTATCGGCGCCCCGGCCATGTCGACGAGAGGCATGGGCGAGGAAGATTTCAAGCGCATCGCGCGCTACATCGATACTTGCATCGGTATCTGTAAGGATGTGCAAAAGAGCTTGCCGAAAGAGGCGAACAAACTCAAGGATTTCAAGGCTAAAGTCGCAGGAGGCGAAGTCGAGGAGATCAATAAGTTGAAGAAGGAGATTGCGGGTTGGGCTGGTACTTTCCCGTTGCCGACGTAGATGGATAGGGTGGCGAAAAGGCAATATACCTTAGGGAGTTCAACATTGCGGCATTTGTTCCACACATTTGCATGGCGTTCCGTGGGGGAGGTCAGACTTAACGTCTTGTCTTCGTCGGAATGTTTTGGAGAGGCGATAGACTTTCAACGTCTAGATATCAGGGCCTCAACGGCGATTGCATAGCGGAGGATCTTTCATCATGATTCTGAAATGTGCATACTCAAATATATACCGGTTGGTTTAGACATGAATATACTCATCATTGTCGTCCTCTATCATGACCCGTTCACTCAGAGAATCCACATGCAACACACCCTCTACCCGCAAAGATCTATCATCGCAGCTCACGCAAACAAGTATCAACTCTACCCCTTAACCAACAAACTCGACCCACTCATCTCCTCCGGCTGCCCTAACCCCATAACCTCCAGCACCGTCGGCGCCACATCCCCCAACACCCCACCCCCCTTCTTGAAACTCCACCCCTTCGGCGCATTCGCCATCACGAACGGCACCTTATTAGTCGTATGGCTCGTCTTCGGTTTCCCCTCTGCATTCAGCATCTCCTCCGCATTGCCATGATCCGCCGTGATAAACAGCACATACCCCTCCTTCTTACACGTCTCGTACACCTTCCCAATAGCCGCGTCCGTAGCTTCGACGCCTTTGATCGCGGCTTCGTAGACGCCCGTATGCCCGACCATGTCCGGAGGTGCGAAGTTGTTCATCAGGAACTCGTGCTTGTTTTCGGCGATGCGCTTGCAGACTTGATCTGCCACGGCCGCCGCGCTCATTTTGGGATCGAGGTCGTAGGTGGCTACTTTGGGGGAGGGGACGAGGTCGCGGTCTTCGCCGGGGAACTGCTTTTCGACGCCGCCGTTGAAGAAGAAGGTTACGTGGGCGTATTTTTCGGTTTCGGCGACGTGGCATTGTTTGACGTCCTTCTTGCCGAGGTATTCGGCGAGGACGTTGCCCATGTGTTGGGGGCGGAAGGCGATGGGGAAGGGGTAGTCGGATTTGTACTGCGTCATTGTTGTTATGCTGATGTTTTTCGGGTAGGGGAAGTCGGGTTTCGGGGAGCGGTCGATGTCGCCGAGGAGTTGGGTCACTTCGCGGACGCGGTCGGAGCGGTAGTTGAAGAAGAAGAGGGTGTCGTTGTCTTGAATGCGGGCTTCTTTGCCGCCTACTATGATGGGTTTGAGGAATTCGTCGTTTTCTCCCTTTTCGTACTTTTCTTTGATGCTGGCGACGGGATCGGTTGAGGGCGTAACGTCTGGTCCGGAGCCGGTGACGATACCTTCCATACCTATTTCGACACGATCCCAGCGCTTGTCTCGGTCCATTATGAAATAACGACCGACAACAGTTGCAATTTGGCCTACGCCTAGCTCTTGGATTTTGTCCAGCAATTCTTGTAAATAACGAGCGCCGGATTTGGGATCCGTATCTCTGCCATCGCCAAACATATGGATGAAAACTTTGGGCACTTTGAGCTCCTTCGCAACTTTCAATAGCTCGAAAAGATGCTTCATGTGTGAGTGTACTCCTCCATCCGAGACCAGTCCAAGGAGATGTAGTCTGCCATTCCCGTCTTTAGCTTTTTGAAAGCAGTCCGTAAGAGTCTTGACTTTGTTGAGCTCGCCCTTCTTAATCGTCTGATCTATTCGTACGACGTCTTGCCAGACCACTCTACCTGCTCCAATGTTCAAATGACCGACTTCACTATTGCCCATGAGCCCCTCAGGTAGCCCGACAGCTAAGGACGAAGCTTCAAGCTCGGTGAATCCTTGCGTAACCTTCGATCCTTCCTTCGAGAACTCGTCCATGACAGGAGTCTTCGCAGCTGCAATTGCATCGCCATCCTTGGGCGATGTCTCGCAGGGAATACCCCATCCATCGATCACAACTGCGAATTGTTTAGCTACGCTCATTTAGAATTAGCTGAGAGGTTTGGTACTAAGCACTGCTTTCTGATCTACCTTGACCATACTGGAAACTCAGCAGCTTGGAGAGCTCTTCGGTGGCTTTCAAAAGCCAATTGGGTTCGATACTTATGTATCTGTGAGACTCTGTCGGAGAGGGGAGAAACGAAAGAAATCGGCGAGCAAGTGTTGAGAGAAGAAAAGAAATTCAGGGTGGGGTGGGAGTCGCGGGGAAAAACGCCACTCCGCAAACACCGCAGGTGTTTTCAACTCAATTCCATTGACCTTTGAGGCATTGGTACATTGGGCTGCTTGATTCTTCAGGAGTCCCCCTTCCATCCGCGGCGACTCACCTCTCCCACAATGCCGATCGCGACAACTCTCACCCCCAATCCTACGGCCGCAAACACCCTCCCATCACCCCTAACATTCGACCTCCTCCCACCCCTCCACTCCCTCCTCTCCCGCCTCCTCCTCCCCAATAACCCCACCGACTCATCCACGCCTTCTCCCGACACGATCACACCCATCTCACCTAAGGGAATCGGCGCCGCAGCATCGGTGGTCACGAATGAGATCCAAAAAGCGCGAATGGCGGTAAGGGAAATGCCAGGCGTAGAAATGAGTTTGGAGGAGCAGACGCATGTTATTGAGGAGCTTGAGGAGGAGTTCAGACGACTGGACGGGGTTTTAGAGGGGATTAGAAGGGCAGCAAGGGAGATGATCAGGGGCCAGCAGGGAGGTGACGGAGATGGGGATGTTATGGTGGAGTCTTGAGACTGGACCGGCCGACGAACAAAATTATGGTGAAGCAACAGGCGTGCTTCAGAGGGGCAAGACGGGTGTGGCCACCATTGGCTGACCCCCTATCCAGTCTCCCTTACCACTGTGGACTCCAAACTTGAATAATCAGATATGTTGCCTGCAGCAAGACGTACCCGGGTTGGTCCAGGAGCGGAATGCACGACAGCCACTCTTGGTGCCGAGATACGGCTAGTATCGCAATCGAGGAAGAGATCACCAAGAACGAGAAGAGAGCGTACTTGGGCAGAGATAAAGGGGGAGCCTCAAGAATTGGACCAACGAACGATGTTGTATGATCTTCCAATCGTTCAGTAAGAACGCTATGAATGGGCGTCAGGCCGGGCTTCTCGCTCACAATTGCAGCGGGATCCTGCTACGAGCGGACATATGCTATACATACACTCTTCCATGTGCTAAGCACTACAGAAACGTTTTTGGGTAAAGCACCTAATGCCGCAAATCGTATCTCGAAAAAATGCTAGGTCTCTAGGCTGCTAGAGAAGTAAGAAGACGGTAGTGGGTATGTCACATAGAATCGGAAGCTACATTCCTCGATTTCTGCTTCTTTTTCCGCTTAGCCTTCTGTTCCTTTGTCTCCTTGTACGGAGTGCTCTGGATGGAGGTCGGGTGCATAGCTTGATTATCATCCTTCGGTGCTGATGACCTACGTGGAGAGCTATGTTTAGGCGTTTGCAGATTGGTTGAGAGCTCTATAGACTGGCTTCTTGATCCTTGCTGCATAGTTGCAGCTTGCTCTTCCAGCGGCAATTGTTCAGTCTTGGCTGGAGTTGCCTTCTTCATCTCCCTGCGCTTACGTTTCTCTTCTTTCGACCGCGCCTTTGCTGCTCTTGGATCCACTATGAGCGGAAGTCGATTGGTGCCAGCCTCATTGTTCACGACCTCTTCGGGCATGATTGTCTCTGCTTCTTTGGTCAAGTCTGTGGGTAGAATTGATTGCGATGCGGTAGGAGTATTCTTATCCTTATGCCGCTTTCCGTCCTTCATCCGCTTTTTCTCTCTCCTCGATTCGGATCCAGTGACGGCTGTAGCACGAACGTTGACTGGTGATGCTACGCTTGAACGTCTACTCTCGTGTGATTCTGCTTTCGCAGGGTCATCAGTGTCCATGGCTGAAACATCCGTCTGGATGGGGATCTCATGATGAGTTTTGCGCTTCTTGAATTCAGTAGTAAATACCTGAGTGTTTTCGGCAATGTTGGTAGAGAGTTTCCTCTTCTTGACAGGCTGGGAAGAGACATCTGGTATTCGAAATTCGGGAGCTTTGAACGCAGTTATGGTGGAGACATCAGAGTCGGACTGATCAGAAGTGCCAAAAGCATGGTAACGCATCTTCAGACGTTGTGGTTGTTGACGAACTTCCTTCACGTGAGTTCGCTGTTTTGCCGTGGGGTAAGGAATACCTGCGTTTTGCTGTGCACGAATTGGGAGCCTCACAAATTGTTGTAGATGCAAAGTCCTGAGTATCGGTATCCTAGATGGCTGATAATCATTCGTTGGAGAGGACGGTAGCAGTAATGCACGATTGTTAGCTTCGGCATCTGACGTTGGGACCAAGCCATACTCTGCGCCTTCATGAGAGAGAATTGGTTTACCAGACTGTAGGCTTTGGGCTGAGACTTCCTTGATCGCAGTGACTGGAACAGATGATGGTACAGTGATATGCCATATTTCTTTCCCAACTAGATTCGAAGACGCAAAGATTTCAGGTATCTTTGAAGACGGATGAGATGACACTAAGGCTGGCTCAAAGCCTGGAGGGGGCGCGTAAGGCAGCAACACCGGCTGGGATGCCAATGTATCTGGTGGACTGCATTTCGCAGGACTTTGTATAGAGGTCTCGTCGCTGCTTGCAGATTCGTCCTTGCTCTCGTCTTCACTGCCACTAGCACTGCCACTCTCACTTCCTTCTTCGCTAGTACTTTCGAGAACCTGATGTTTCTTCGGATGTCCTGCATTGTTGCTTGGGGCCGTGTCATTGATTACTGGCGGCTTCGGAGGCTTCGCATTGCCAGCTCGCACAGGTGCCAAGGTGGTGGATCTGACAGGAATAGGGCTCGGATCGTGAGATGACGAATCACCACTGCGATCATCTTCCGCAGTTGAGTCGTCATGGCTGTTCTTCACGGCGCCACTGCCATTGGCTACCGACCTGGTTGGAGCTGGACTCGGGTATTTTCGCTTTTTCGACTGCTCTTGTCCCCAACTAGCAAATCCAGCTGTGATAGGCTCAGAAGCAGTCGCTGTTGATTTCTTACGTTTGGCATCTTTCTTCTTCGGCTCGCCCCTCTCTTCTTCGTCACCCTCGTCTGAGTCCCCCACAAGTTCCGCGCTCAATAGGATCTTATTTGCCTTTGCGGGCTTTAACGCGTGAGAAATGGCCTTTCGAGCTGCGATCGAGGACAAGTGCTTTGGATCAGCCATACATCTCGGGTCTCCTTGAATTGTTCGTAACTGATTGCAATGCTTGATGAGAGCTTAAGGTAGCTGACCGACCAGTGCGGTGGAAATTTCCACTCAATTCCTTAGAATATCGATTTCTAGCCGGCGGGTGAAGACTTTGAAAATCTGCGAGCCGCCCACCCCGGTTGTTGCCGCCCTTAGGGTGGGCGGGGTATGGAACAGGGGTGCAGCACCTAATGACAAAATCAAACACCCTTTACCGTGCTCCCTCAACACCCTCAGCCCCAGATAATTTTAGGATGGCCTCAAGTCGAGTATAAAAGGGAAGTCTTCCCTCCACAGGGTTCTTCCCACTCTCCATTTCGTCTTTAGACCAGAGGTACCTCTGGTCTGTGATAGCTTCAGCGATCTCGCTTATCCGTCTCACAATATCGGCTCCTCATACCATGCGACTATGTCTCCGAAAGGCACCTCAGTTCAAGCGCTATAAGAAAGAGCAACAGCGAAGGGGTATATGCCCGGAGCCTATCGAGAGCAGGACAGCGTCAATAAGAAAGTGCGATACTCACCTAAGGTCACGATTAATCATCGGCATTTATTACGAGTTTACTAAAAGTTAGGAGCGAATTCTAACCCTCCTACTTCCCTAACTGATACTTCGTGTAGCTGGTTAGAGGCATACCCTCCTAAGCAGGACTTAAGCCTCTAGAAGGGGCGACCTCCTCTCGACCTTACTACCGTTAGAGACTTTCTTCGTTTCTACGTTGGGACTAGTAAAGGAAGACTTAATCTAGATAAGAGGGTTATAGCCGAGTTAGTGGTCTCGTTTACGGAATAGTTCTTTACTGCGTACACAGAAGTAACAGAAGTTCCTATTAACAAGGAGTATAGATTAGCAGTATATAAGGTAACGATATCACTATTAAGATGGGTATAGGCCTCTACTAACACTTTCATTATTATAGTAGGTACGAGAGACCTTAACTACAGAGGGTATAGTCGTGATAATAGAAAAACCAAAACACCTCTTTGGCGAAACCGAGCTGGTCCGTTTCAACACCACGTTCTAGACTATCGACGAGTCTCGCTTCCTCTATCCCCGTAACAGGGTTTAGATCCCGTTTCTACTGGCCCTATACTGCTAGACTAGGGCGAGAATCGGTGCTTTCCTACCTAGCTGCAAGGATAAGGACAAAGCTGGTCTTCGATATCGTGTACGTTTTCCTGAGAAATTTCGAGGGTAGTCTTACTAATAATTATTCTAGGATATCGAACTAGTACTACTCCGCATCTCTAGTAGCTGGAACGTTATATACCGGCTCAATTAACGTTAGATAAAGGGGAATTATAACCCAGAGATAACTGTATACGTTGCCCCAGGCGATCTTCACTTATTATCAGCTAACTAATTTCGTTCCTAAAGTCATAGATCCTGTACTAGTTAGCACGGCAAGTTACTATTTAATAATACCTAATACCTATTAGCTTTAGCTATCGCAGATAATACTATCTATAGCGTCGACTCCGTAGAGGATTTTTAGAAGCTGAGAATACCGTTAAAGTCGGACTTTCTTGTGGTCCCGTGGAGAGATAAGGTACAAGGACTACTTATACTGCGTAAGGCGACTATGAATAGGGGTGTTACGGAAGACCTACTACCGTAAACCACGTTTAAGACAATCTTCAAAGATGTTATAAAGCTCTCAGGGTATTTTGGCGATCCTATAATACATGCTATACGCCGTGATCTTGGCAAGGAGCTTGATAGTAAGTTAGCCCACAAGAGTTCAACCTACAGACCTAGTCTCCGGCTGATGGTTGATTATATAGAAAGATATACGCCTATTCAGCGGTCCTAGTATATAACGCAGCAAGACGAGCGTGTATATAGCCGAAGCTACGTCGCTAACACTTCCTTATGCGATAGTAAAGCTGCCTTCCTTAACAAGAAGCCTTAATATAATCACGTCAATTTTTTCCAGTCATTCGCTAAATATCACGAACAAGGTCTCCTAACCAAGCTTCTAGTAGAAAGGGAGGCCGCTATTAGGTAATATTCTAAGTTAGTAGAGCTTTAAAGTCAAATCGTCCGGCTTTAGCACGAGAGAGCTAATCCTTCTAATATCAAAGTTATTAGGAATAAAGTCTAGGGTCTATTAATTAAACTCAGGAGGGAGTCTTTAAAGCAGTACCAGATCGCATGGGTCGAACAGCGCAGAAAGTGGAAAGTTACAGCTCGAGGCGAGGAACGAGCAGACGATAATATTAAGAAGGACCTTTAGAATATCTTATATATGATTATGCCAGAACGTAGGCGCCTCGCACGGATATTAACCTCGGATCGAGTTATATTTATCGATAAACGGCGATAAACTATGCAAGATCTATTCTCCCTAGCTTCTTAAGATTACACGATAATCTACCGGCTGGGGGAGAAGCCTGTTGACGGCATCTACCTAGTGAAGGGTTATAGGCTACAGGTCTCGAGGTATAGCCTTTAAAGTATCTCCTTTATATCTGTCTGACAATTATAGAATGAGAACCAAGTCGTAACGAAGCGTATATATCCACGCCTGTCGCTATATAAAGCTCGCGTATACACTTGTCCGACCGAAATACGAAGTGAAGTACTACAGTTTCTATTTCCGTTAGCTTACCCTAGAGGAGTAGGAGACGTATTACTAGGTACACCTCGACTCGATTGACTTAAAGTGTTATAGTACTATCACTTACTGTCATACGTTACTCCGTCCCGCTCTCTACCCTTTCTGCCTTGGCGATAAGCGGCCTGAAGTGTATATAACGAAGAGATAGAGCTTATAGACCCGAGAAACTTAATTACGAGATCATCTTCAGTAGTATCTCCTTGAAGCCAATTAGCTAATGAAATGCCTTCACCCCTTATATGAAATAGAGTTCGGGTATTAATCGTCGTTCATCTATTACCTGGTTAATATGTACAGTTTGACGCTAAACGAAAAGTAATAAAGCCAGCTAATTTCAGGATCGTATAACGGAACCCCTATAGTAAAATGCCATAAAAGAAGGGCGTATGATATAGCGGAAGGGGAACTCCGCCTATTAAAACAGCCTAAAGGGAGTCTAAACATCTCCGACCAATTAATATATCAACTTCTTAAAGGTATAAATCCTACTATAACTCCGATTATCTCTTCGTACACGTTATAAGATATCTTCCTTCCCTCACTTATTAATATTGTCGATCCTAGCGATATCCCTAAATTAGCTTATAGCAGAGCGACGCTATCCCGGAGGTCCTATAAGCCTATAAACGATGATGCACTATTCTTCTAGTACTTACGCTCGCGATCTCCTTCATGCCTCTCGACGACCGATGAAAGCGATAAGCGTAATAACGTTAATATCAAAGAAGGCATTCATCTAGCTCCAGGCGGAAACGAGCTTGCCATAGAGATGAGCCCACTTCCGGCCCAATTACCCAAAGATTCGGCTATGTAATTGAGTAAATGCTCTACCAGTACTCCGAAATCTGGCGTTAGACTTCGGTTGCGCCAACCGAAGCCTCAGCCCAAAATCGCGCTGCGTCTCAGTCGACCAAAGAAGAGCGCAGCACGAAAGTCAGCTCGGCATAGTTATAAATAATAATTAATATCCTGATATCTGGTATATAATAGATGAACTCATGATAATACTATATTTAATAGGTAATTAAGGCTTTAACTTAGGTAGTTACTCTTAATAGATGAACGCGAAACGTTCGTGTTATCCGCTATAATAATCTAGATATATCCCCAGGTATCGATATCGGTTCAACTTGGATACCGACAGTCGCCTTCCTAATCTCCTACTAGCTATACTGGAGACGAGTAATTGTATGTCGCTGTCTAAAATTATCCAGATGACTCCTGGTATAACGCGTCTAATATTTCTCCTTGCATGCTTAATATGGTGCGACTCTGGGAGGAAGACTACCTCAGAGTCCCGCGCCTAAAACGTCACTATGATTCCATCATCCTCCTGTGCTGTAATAGATGGCAGAATGCTTCCTGTAAAGGCTGGAGGATAGTTGCGGAGGTGAGGAGGAGCAGGCCATGAGGTGCCTAATGGCGTCTCGGTTAGATAGTCGGATCTAGACGTGACACGTAAGGGACACCTTACTTGGTTAAAACCCTCGTCGATTGACCGCAGAGGATCCCTCCTTCTTTTACGAGTGCTGCGATTTGAGTACCGAGGCCAGCCTTGCTGATGTGGTGGTTTCCAGACTACGTAAAGTCTGAGACGATGGTCCCTTGTGAAGCTATTATTGGCTTCTCGGTTACTGAGAACGTGGCAGCGCTTGAGAATGCCTTACAACTCCATGCAGAGGGCAGTTGCCTGGGACAACGTCGTGACCATTTACCAGAATGACTTCCCCCAGCGTATCTGGGCAAACATTAAATAGTGGCGTCGGCAGCCTTCGAGATAAGGCTATGGACACATGTTAGTTCTTGGTTGGCGCGCAAGAGGTTGTTCATGTCATTGTCATATCCTGCACGTAATGTAAGCAATGATCCAAGATTTTATCTAACCATGTATTACCTCCATGTGATCCTTGGGAAGATGATTCTGTCCTTGTTTCTTAGCACATTATGCTTCTGTACTTTAATGCACAGCTTTGGTTCATCGCTACTGCATATTGACCAGGTCGTTAAGCATCTACAACCAATATTATATACAGGTTCTAAGTACATTAGAGCCCACAAGATGAGCAGTACAGAAACATACACCATATTAAACGTGTTGCTTCATCTGCCACATCTGCGCTAAAGATCCGGTGTTGGCGCTGTCTAAGCATAAAATACATAGATAATCTCAGTTCGTGTCCACAATACGAATATTTATTACGCTTTGTCCCCCTGTCGCCGCCTTGATTTTCTTTTCTTTCGCCGTTCCCTAAGTGCGAAGATCCACTCATCGATGATCATGCCAAGAAGTGTTGACGCAAGTCCCAATGTCAGTAAGGCAATACATGCTAATGTGACGATGGCAAAGTATCGACATGTATGCCAAAAAGGCTGCCATTGTGTGGCGGTCAAAAGTGTTTCGACGCCAAGCTCAACTTGCATCGCACTTAGGACGATGGAAAGAATGCCAAAGACGAAGAGTAAAGGGCCATAGAAGCGAGCAAAAAAGGCAGTGTACTGTCCATGTATACGCTCATACTGGAATTTTCCAAGCAGAACCTTAGCATACAGATTGAGTCTTGTAAGCCTGAGCTCTCCGTAGTGGTATCGTTCCGACACCGCGTCGTCACAGATCTGTGGGAAAGCTTCGGAAAAGGCGCAAAAATCGGGCCAAGAAATAGAAGAAGGCAAAAGTCGCCCGTTTTCGCAGGCAATTTGAAAATCCGACTCATGCTGAATAAGGTGATAGTAGGATCGTAAGAGGCCCAGTGCCGACATCTGTATCCTCGTATAAGTCTCTTGCTCTTGAGCGTTTCCTCCTAGAATCGATTTCCCACTCGATAAGAATTCAGACCAAAAAAGATGTGACATCAAGTATTGTGGCAGTGGCTTGATGAAGATCCGATCATGTATCCAAACCAGGTGTAGTCTTGGGTCCTCCGTCACCAAAATCTCTCGGCCTTTGACCCTCTGCTGGTGTAGTGGAGAAATGTTGGTACTTGACTGGGTTGACATTATCCACAAGTGCGTTGCCATGCGCTCAAGATCAACCGCCCACAATTCCCGATAGAGGAAAGAGCGAAGTCGCTCCGCATCTTGCAGAGGTACCCATGGATGCCCGGGAAGGCTTGAGAAAAGGTCGTGACCAGAACTTGTACTAGGTTTGTAAAGCTCGGACTCACGCGCGAAAGGTACCGGAATGCTCGTCATGAAACAGACTGTGAAATATCAGACTTGAATATCGGGAAGGAGTAATATCGGCATTCCCCGTATAGTGGTGGTACCCATGAGAACAAGTCTGCATAGAGACGCAAATGAGGCTGACCACTTCGGGTTAGATCGAGCGGCAGGCGGGACCCGACAACGCTAATAGCGGGCTGATACAATACTCAGCCTGGAGCTGATTGTTCAGTCACACGAGATGTGTACTTTCCTTAACATAGGTCTAAACCTACTTGACATCCGTAGATCGACGCACATCTCGTTCAATTGCTCACGGAGGCCTTATTTGCCAGTGCTCCAGGGTTGCGCTTCGCCATGGTAAGCACACGATCGAGTCTAGGCAGACGGCGGCTGACGAGACGGAGGTGCGAGCGGTGACGGACGATGACATCGGGCTCAAGGTCCTTTACGAGCCTCCTCCGGACGCCCAGGGCGCCATGCCTACACCATCGGTGGAGTACGACTCCAATACCCGTCGTGGACATTCCATCCTACCGGTGCTGACCGCCTTGCTCCAGCATTGTCGCCGTCCACGGGATTGGCGCCCATCCGGATGACACGTGGTGCAAGAGGATCGACACAGGCGGCTCGTCGGAGAAATATGTGAATTGGCTTAAGGATACACACATGCTGCCGGCGATAGTCCCGAATGCTCGGATCATGAGATACGGCTATCAGTCGCAGTGGGTTGGGGACGAGGCTATCAGCCAGAAGGCGTCGACAGTGGCTCAGCGTCTTCTCCTGACCCTCCGACGGGCCCGAAAAGTATGGTTCGGCCGACAGATGGTGTGTCTCAGCGATGCTTACAAGTTGACAGATTAATCCCCTCCGCCCGCTGCTGTTCGTTGCACACTGCTTCGGTGGTCTGGTCGTTCTCCGGGTAAGGTATCCAGCCTACGACTACGGTGCCAAGCTGACAGCGCTTAGACAATGGTCGACGCGCAGCGGTCCGACACCAAATGGCCTGGGATCTTCAAGTCAACGACAGGCATGGTGTTCTTTGGGACGCCCTTCCGGGGCGCCGGTGGGCTGGATCAGACGGAGATGATCCGGGCCGCCCAGAGCCAGTACGCCGAAGACCAGGTCCAGGGGGCGGCGCTGAACATTCTACCTCCCGGCAACGAAAGTCTGATAGACCTGACGACGTACTTCTTCGAGACGAGGCAGGGGGAGGGCAAGGCTCAGGTCGCCTGTTTCTTCGAGCAGAAGTCGAGCAACGTAGGCGCCATCCTCCGTGGGAGTCGGGTCCAGGTAAGCCAGGGAGATCCAAAGGGAGCGCTGGGCTAATCGAGAGGGAAGAAGTTCGTGGTCGACGAGACTTCTGGCTGTCTGGACCCGGGCGAGTCAACGCAGAAATACTCCCTGTCGCGAGATCACTTCAGTATGAACAAGTTCGGACGACCGGAGGAGGAGGACTTCCAGACGGTATGTGAGGTGGTCGAAACGATGGTCGAGCAGTCGGTAGGCCTGATCACGATTCGGAACCGAGGTAGGTAGTGCGGGAGGTAGGGGATCACTTCTCTCCATAGCTGATACCCAATCGCTAAGCCATGCTATCTTACAGAACATTGTCCTCCGGGACACGATGGTTTCCGAGTACCGTTCCGTCTTACTGGCCTGGCAGTCGCTGGCAACTTTGTCGATCGAGGTACGGAGATGGGGCAGATCGAGCAGTCACTTCTCTCATCCAATGCGCATCATCGAAGACGGATCCACGTCCTCCACGGGCTCGGTGGCATTGGGAAGACGCAGCTAGCCATCGCATATGCTCGGAAGCAGCAGGAGAGATACAGTGCGATCCTGTGGCTGAATGGCAACAGCCGAGATACGCTTGTACAGAGTCTCGCAGTATTTGCACAGCATGCAGAGATCGACGGGACACATGATCCATACACCAACGCGGTCAGACATGGTCAAGAGCTGCTGGAGAAGGCGAAAGCTGTTCTCCGATGGCTCGCTCTTGAGGGGAACTACCGATGGCTTCTTGTCTATGACAACGTCGACCGCGACTATCAGGCGGAGCCGGAAGACCAACAAGCTTATGACCTTGAGTCCTTCTTCCCTGTTAGTGATCATGGCTCTATCCTGATCACGACACGACTTCCTCATCTCGGAGAGTATGGGTCGACGACGAACGTGACGAGCGTCGATCGAGAGCAAGGACGTCAGATCCTGAGGAACAACGTACGAGCATGTCTGTCTACACCAGGTAATCGCATCCCTCAGCTCCTGGTTGGACCATCTGAACTGAAGGATAAGCAGACATGGACAGCCTCGTAGCACGACTGGGAGGGCTTCCGCTGGCCATTGTTCAGGCCGGTCGATACATGCAGGAGACCGGGACGAGCTGTCCGAGCTACCTTGGCTTGTACAAGACGTCTTGGTCGGCACTGCAGGCGGAAGTCCCCCGGATGCGTGACTATGCGAATGGTAGCGTGCAGACGACATGGACGATCTCCTACGATCGCATTCAGCAGCTCGATCCCGCAGCGGCGAAGCTTCTCCAGCTGTGGGCGTACCTTGACCATCAAGATCTCTGGTTCGGGCTGCTGGCACGTGGCAGTCGAGGCTCGAAAGATCCAGACTGGCTGCAAGCTATTGCTGGACAGGAGTTAAGGTTTAAGGGCGTGATGAAGAGGCTGCTCGCCTACTCACTGGTCGAGTCGCATCACGACACCGAGAGCTACTCTATGCACCCGGTCGTGCATGACTGGTGTACCGAGTCCATTAGTTGTGGCAAGGTTGATCTAAGGAGGCTTGCTCTGACCACTGTCGGACAGGCTACACCTGGGCAATCTGAGCCAATGTATTGGGCGATAGAGCAGCGCTTGCTGCCACACGCCAGTCGATGCATGCAACAGCTTCACACCACGGAGGAGTTTGATAGAATCGAAGACATAGACTGCAATGATGCTTTTCATAGTTTGGGCCTTCTCTACGCTGATCAGGGCAAGCTGGTCGAGGCGGAGGAGATGTACCAGCGAGCACTGGATGGATACGAGAAAGCATGGGGTCCAGAGTACACGTCGACACTCGATACCGTCAATAACTTGGGCGACCTCTACAGGAATCAGGGCAAGCTGGTCGAGGCGGAGAAGATGTGCCAGCGAGCACTGGATGGAAAGGAGAAAGCATGGGGTCTAGAGCACACGTCGACACTTAATACCGTAAATAACTTAGGCATCCTCTACAGGAATCAGGGCAAGCTGGTCGAGGCGGAGGAGATGTACCAGCGAGCACTGGATGGATACGAGAAAGCATGGGGTCCAGAGCACACGTCGACACTCGCCACCGTTAATAGCTTGGGCCTTCTCTACGCTAATCAGGGCAAGCTGGTCGAAGCGGAGGAGATGTTCCAGCGAGCACTGGATGGAAAGGAGAAAGCATGGGGTCCAGAGCACACGTCGACACTCGCCACCGTTAATAACTTGGGCAGCCTCTACGCTAATCAGGGCAAGCTGATCGAGGCGGAGGAGATGTACCAGCGAGCACTAGATGGATATAAGAAAGCATGGGGTCTAGAGTACACGTCGACACTCGCCACCGTTAATAACTTGGGCAACCTCTACGCTAATCAGGGCAAGCTGGTCGAAGCAGAGGAGATATACCAGCGAGCACTGGATGGAAAGGAGAAAGCATGGGGTCCAGAGCACACGTCGACACTCGCCACCGTTAATAACTTGGGTAGCCTCTACGCTGATCAGGGCAAGCTGGCCGAGGCGGAGAAGATGTACCAGCGAGCACTAGATGGATACGAGAAAGCATTAGGCCCAGAACATCTATATACGAAAAAGATCGAACGTAACCTGAAGAGATTACAATTACGTAAGGTTTGAGTTAGGATGTTCATTTTCCAAAGAAATTTTCCCGTTAACTTAATTCTATTTTTTTTATTTTTACAACAACATCGTTGTGGAGGGAAACCAAAAAAGGAAAAAAGAAAGAGGGAAGGGAGGGAGAGCGAGCTACAGGGTTTGGTGCGGCTGAAGGAGCTTAGATTCGTACAAGTCCACATCTACTGTACTTGGAGGACAAGCCTTCGCCGTTGGAAAGTACGTAATAGGATCCTCTTGACTCGTAATAAGTGCTGCTGACCGGATAGCAGTACCCGCCACTGAAGTTTGGTTGCATTGATAGGTCGACCTTAACATTTAACTATCTCTTTTACACGGTTCCTGGGTAGTAACGATTCGATTGCTAAAAAAGGCGATAATTGTCTTATCTATCTGCGGAGATCTAGTAGACTATGCTGCAAGTTTTCGTACAGTTCATGAAGCCTCTCCCCCGACTTGACATTCTCAGGAGATTCTGCTGCGATCTTGTGAAGTTCATCGTCGGTCATCGCGGCTACTTCCTCCGGACAGAAGACTTGGGGCAACGGGTTTAGAAGATGCCGTTCAACTACTTGTCGACACAAATTATCAATAAAAGTTTTCAAAGCCACCTGGAAGCGTTAGTACGGCATGATTTGCTCGACTCAGACATGATCACCTTATAGTAAGCTGAGAGCCCTGCGAGCGCCTCTGTACATGCTTGTGCGTCCCTATCCATGATTACACGATTCTGCAGCGAGGCAACAAGCTTCTCGGCATCGACGGAATTGTTGCTAATATGCAGCTTTCCGTTCCAATCCTCCGTCGAAGCCTCGTGCATAGTCTCCTTGATGAGCTTGCGAGTAGAATCTTGGCGAGCTTTTTACACATTATCTGAGTAATAGTGGTTGTAAGTAATAGGCTGCTGCTTCTCATCCTCACAGAGCCTCGATAGTTCTTCTTCTGCTGCTTCTTTACTTTCCTGAAGTGAAAGCTTTGATCGATCCCAAAGTTTGCTCCTAATTTGGCCCTCTTGTATGATATGGCTTATTGCAGCCTGCACAAATTCGTCGATCGAATCAGAAAACGTCTCTAGGTGTTCGGCCGCAATGGTCTTCCATCTGCTTGCTTGGATATGGAATAGATCAGACATAAGAACATGGTTATAATTGCCAGGCAGCTCTTTCCCTCTGCTGCTAATATAAACCTGATTGAGTGTTAGTAATGGTCGAGGTATAAGAACAAGTACTGTACCTCTTTAACCCAGTCTTCCATCTCCCACTCCAACACAAGAACTTGGTCCCCATCGGCCGACTCTTCCAGCTCGTCCCCAGCATTAGATCGAGATTTGACCACCTTTCTCTTCTGACCATTTCTTCTTATACGATTGGAAAACTCCGTATTATAGCGATGAGCTAGAGCAAGTAACCTCCTTGAATGATGCTCTACGCCGCCATCGTTAAAAAATGTCGTGTCGATGTCAAATAGCTACCATCCAAGGCCGAGAGGGTGAGGTTGTGGAAGCGCATTGCCAGGCGAGAAAGGAATACGCGAAGATGACCAGTCGTGGGTCTCTCATCGCCTAGGGCAGCGATATCCCACTCTAATCGTTTCATCATGTTTTTTATCTCTTCGCGTACCTTGGGTAATTCCCGTTCAATGTGCTGTTCCAGCAATTCCTGTAAGAACCGCTGAAGAGACGCTACCCCTACACGATCTGCACGTAGAGCCTCTTCTTTCCAAGGTGAGGATTGGGAATATTGGTCTTCGATTGCCAACCGCTGTTCCGATGTAATAGCAGATGCAAGCTCTGAAGGTGTTGGATTCAGTACAAGGAAGAACCCGAGTTTGAGCTCGGTGGTATCCTTATTCTTTGCCAACCGAGCGATTCGTTTCTCTGTTCCTTTATTGATAAGATCCGGCTTGGTGATAATCCCTACTGTTCTTTCACCCGCTGGATCGAGTCGCCGAGACTTTTGAATGATACCTTGATTGGCAATGTCGTTTTTGGCCTGTACCACATCAAGTATGATCGTTCGTGAGTTTGTCAAATAAGAATCAACCATGTCCTGAATGATCTGAACGTCGGCTTCTGTTTGCTCTTCGTTGGCGACCGATATCAATCCAGCCAGGTCCACGACCGTCAAATACAATCCAACGGGACCGGCCACCTCGATGCGGAGTACGTCCTGTGTAAAAGCAGGGCCTTCCTTTACGTCTGTAAATCCTCGGAGACCCATTATCGAGCCGGCCGCTGCAATGAAGTCAGGAAGCTTATGAAAGCTTCCCAAATGACGCTTATAGGACTGTGAAGTTTGGATAGCCTGATTTGTACGAGACCATAGGCAGTATGGTCGCTTGGATGATCCGCTCGCCCTCACAATGTCGAAGGATAATCTCAGTGGGAAACTTAGTACATACCCCATCCTGGCGGGGAAAAGGGAGACTTGTGATGCTTTCAAGAATTGAGCCCTTCCCTGTAGATTGATCACCACACACAACAAGCTGCGGAAGGTCGACATGATCACCAATGCCTCGTGCTCTTAACCCGGCTATTTACTCCAGACGTAAGGTCGACCTGACGGACTGCAGCCCCGATAGATCTTCTGCTGTAGTCATAATCACTGCAACTCCACAGAACTTCGATATTCGACCCTACTATGAGGATCAAGCATTAACTTGTATCCGAGCGAAGCCTTCTATTTGGCTTGCTTCGATCAGATAACATGACGTTGTTTAGCGTTCGAAACAGCAAGAGTGAACGTCTCCTATCAAGTTAACGATGGAAATCTTTTCAGAACATCAAGATTCTAAATCGTGTATCGCAATCTTTGTTATCTAAGCCGCCTATCTTGATCCGTCGAGAGTTTGAAGGGGTTAACAGTAGAAACTGTTCCTACAGCTTTTGAGTGGGCCCAGTGGTCGGTCTTTAAATCCCCCTTATGGTCCCCCATGTTTCTCACTTAAACCCTGCCCGATGACTGTAGACCAAAGTCTGAGCCAAAACTTAGACAGCACTTCAACGTGGGCATGATGTCCTGCGAGTTCCTAGTTGACAACCAGTGCGCCCAGAGCAGCCTTGATACGAGATCCAAGATAGAGCAAAGCCTTCATGTTGACGAAAAGCTCAGATGATATTGGCAATAATGCATTCAGTAGCCTCATCACTTGATCTTGAGTGTGCACATTGCTGGATAGGCCAGTAAAGATTCGGTCCGAAAAGAAAATCGAGCTAGAATCAATCGATTAACTTTCTAACCAGACATTGTGAGACTCTTATCAATCGCTCGAGATTTCAAAATAGAATACACTTATCTTAAGACCGTCTTGAGGTGGTGATAGCGAAACTCAAATTCTTATTGCACTCTAATTAGCAGGCTTGTTGACATGTTCGTGTGATATAATACAAACTTTCGGGCGGCATTAAAGCCGCCCGGAAGACGCGTCACAAGATGTTAATATATAAAAGAGATAGTTTATGGCATTAAGCTTTCATGATCGACATAAGAACGATAAAGTTAATGGAGGGAGATCGCCAACATCTCCAAATGAAACACTTGTAATCTTCATAGGCTTAAAGATTGATAAGATTAGCTTAAAGCTTGATAAGATCTATCAGCAGATCCATACGATAAGATAGAACCCTTCATCTTAAATATGCGGATTGTTAAGTTGTATGAGGATCTGATGAGTCATCTGCACGTGTCTTGGGTGATGTGCATGTATGTGATGATAACTATTGACTATGATGATAGCTATGAGAATGGAACGCAGACAAGAAAATCTCTTCTAGTCTGCCAAGACCCCCTTGATTGGTAATTACCGAGGTTGACCCGACATGAATTCCAACACGGATCAGTTACAGATCTCGAGTACGTATAAAGCCAAGTTCGAGGCAAGGCTCTCTTGCAGATATTTTTACAGGCAGACATTTGGATCTTAGCACTTTCGATATTACATATCCATCTTTACAGTATCCTAATCCAAGGTCGACTTATGGTCGCTTTTTATCCTCGAGCTGCTTTGTTTGATTAACCATGGCGGATGTCTACGATGCAGTAAACAACATTGAAGCATAACTCGGATATAGTTTCCAGAACCGTGGTCGTTTATTGGAAGCCCTTAGAGCTGCTGGCTCAGGCCTTAATCCCAGCCACAGCAATACTACGGTGGACTGGTTCAGTCACTTTTATATAGCCAAACTATTAGCTCTTTACGGCATTCAGGAATGTCTTGAAACACATTTCGGGACAGCGATAGACTCATGATAGGAGCGAATTTGGAGGCAGGAAGTTAGATTCCTGAACCGCAGATATTAGGACTTATTTTACAGGGAAGACGAACTATAACCTGTCTTTGCACCCAAGATCGTTCCTAAATCGTGTTAGCATGGAAAGTAGTGCATACTGTTCCCAGCTTTTATCAGTTCCCCTGTGGCTCCAGGGAGAGCAGACCAAACGACTTTGATCATAGTGTGGCTCCTGGGAGAGCAGACCAGTGCCAAGCCCGTACGAACTTGACCATTTTGACCCAAATTCCGTCGCTCCTGGGAATTGTCTATGATTTTCCGAGTCGCCAGCCCCGTTCAGAGAAACAGGAAGACTGCCTACAGTCTCGCTAGCACTCTTTCCTTTTAGCCTCTCTAACCGGGTTAGCGATGGATTTTGCGGATCATGGCTACACAAGATCTCAATAATGAAGTACAACTTGAGAAGGAGAAAAGCTTCAAATATAGAGGGACAGCTCGTGTTGCGCTGCAGTGGCAAGTCATTCCCAATATTAACATTGATACTAGACACCTGCAGGAGTTGAAATGTCGATTTAATAAGCATTATCAATGTCTTGAATCATACAACCATATACCTGCACTCATGGGGCACAAGGATCTCGATAGCGCTTTGCATCTCTCCGGTCTCGCAGGTCAGAGCCTATCCACAAGCCAGGAAAAAGTTTTCCCTTCCTAGAATCCTGGACTGGCTTTCAACTAGAATATCTGCATGGGTAACACCGAATCCAGGCAGCTAGTGAAAGTCTTGCCCCATCTAATTAACGGTGGACCGTAGATCTATATCTTCCAGGTGAATGTTCCACTACTATCAAAGCTTCTGATATCTAATAGAGCACAGACATAAGCGATCAGTCAAGAATCTGTCTCGTCGAACAGTACGCCAATGAATGGAGACCTTCCGATGGCGAGATCTACCTCAAGGTCCGGTAATATAGATTCGCGGAAGATATTGCTCTCGAAAATCGCTGGTGGACCCGTCTAACATCACACAAAGCCAAAAATATGAGACAGCTTTTCAAGTACAAGGGACTGACCGCTGCTTTTGACTCCTTTCTATAATTGCCAGCTCTTCTTGAGCCTATGCGACTTGGCCCGATGCACAAGATCCTTGCCACGGGGAGTGATGAGGTATCTAGTCCCACTCGTGCCTAGGGTCAACCGATAGATTATTCGGAACTACCCTTGTCCAGCATCTCGCTAGGGAAAGAATGATAAAATGTGGCGACGATCCCGTAGCAGTTCATTCTCCTTGCTACATGCTCGACTCTCAAGTTAACAACAAAACCTCCACACAGTATAGTGAAGCTTCGACTCACTTTACCGATAACATCGGTTCTTACGGGACACCCTTACCGAAGTACTTGAAACCTAGAACCATATAAAGAAGTGTCACGTATCGCTAAAAATACATTGCTGCAGAGGCGTTACGCAAGCTCAAAAGTATTCTGAACCCTCGTAATTGTTCGTGAAGGTTGTCATGAAACCCGTAGTAACGATACTACATGTCAGCTGCACTTTGGAACAGCTACCGGTCGCCCATTCTTTCCTACGCGAGCCGGTCTGCCCCTTTTACCTCTACGTTGCCCTCTGACTTATGCATTATACTCCCGCACTAGCCGCGCCGCGTTTCGTAACTCACTATCAGATATCCACGTATTCTTCCAGCGCACCTTGTACTTGCAACCCCTCCTCGTCCATCTTTTGCCAATAATCTTCACGATCTCCCAGTCCTCCTCTTCGTCCTATGCTAGATCTCGCTGGCTCTCCCGCTCGGGAGACGGTGGAGTGGCGGCGGTAACGCCCGAGGGGTTGACGATCGCTGCTGCTCCGTATTCGCCTCCGCGCACAGTCTGCTTACCTCGATCCTGGGATAGAACAATATTGGGAGTGGTCGAGTAATCAAGGAATGAGGTGGTGGGTTCGGTGGCAGTATGAGGATTCAAGTAACCGTGCGTCTTAGGCTGTTCCCTCGGGTGGGAGCTTGAGCGGTGTGCGATACCAGTCTCAGACTTAACACTCGTGGCCTTTATAGAAGCGCCGGTTTTGCTTATCGTTTTGCCGGTCGTTTCGTCGTCATCCTTAATCACGAGAGGGTTATCTGAAGTATGTTAGAGGCAATTCAGGCTACTGGTTAGAAACGCGATGTCAGCGCTCACCTTGACGGTCGCCAACGTTACTAGATCGGTTTGAACTTGTATCCTCGCGTTGCTGGTAAAATTGCTCAAAGGGATTTCTGAAGGCAACCAGGGAAGGCGATTTGACCATAGAGAGAGATCGACGATGTCCGGTAAAGCCATTTATGTCATCGTCGGTATTATTTGCCTCGTCGATTACGATTGGGTCTTCTTAAGAGTATTAGACGCGCCCATGGTAATAGAGACCTGCGCACTCACCTGTACACCGAACCTTTTCCAATCTATGCGTACTTTCGCCACCCTCGTTTAAACCTGCATTGTCCGCTGTGCGTTTGGAGGAATCTCGAATATCGGTGGCGCCTGTAGTTGTCACTGGCTCGGCGTCCGTAGGACCCGTTGGGCTCCACGGCGAGTCAGCCTGACCTGCTGCTATTCCTGCAGCGTCTTCTCGGAGCGGAGACCGCCATAAACCCAGTGACGGCTCAGGAGTTGGCAACGTAATGGGGGATCGGAGAGAGTTTGGGATGATGATGCCTGTACTGCAGCTCGCTCCTTTGTCCCCTTGCTCTTCCCTTCCACCGGGGTGATGAGGCTCTATATTTTTGAAGCAGGTTTGTGTATCGCGTGTTAATGAGAGGAGGGTATCACAGAGTGAAGGAGAAGGATGAGAGATAGGATCTTCTGTCTTCCCGCGGAGAATAGAACGTCTAGATGGGCGCTATCTGTTAGTACTAGGATCAGTAAGCGAGGATTTCAAGGGTCGTACCCAGCTTCTGGGCCTGCCACAGTCGGTGGAGTACTGAAGGAGTAGTGCATCCCACCTTACTCCTCACAGGTTGGGTCTTCGCTACTGAGGTGAAGGCTGCTGCTGTCGATATCCCTACCGTTATCTCCATACTGTGTCGGTCCGCGGATACGAACTTGATTGCAATCGTTTTGAGCTGGATGTTTAATGGTGCTGTCAGACCCGCCCATTCCATCTTTATCTCTGGTTTGCGCTCCTTCGACACCAAATAGCAGTTCGTTGAGGGATGGGAGGTTATCGTCGTCCTCGTGACTGTGACGACCGTGGCTATACTCGATCTCAACTTCGTCCGAGGGACCTGGAAACATCAATAATCGCCCATCACAATCGATGAGGGTGAAGGGTACCTAGAGCGTGCGATTAAGTACTACGAGGATCTACTAATGGCTCGCGGAACAAATCGAGAGACTCCCCTAGCAACGAGACAGTCTGATCAATAGATTCGATCAAATCGTAGTCTTCGAGTCTGCGGCCCGGATTGCTACTTGGCTCGAAGGTCATAGAATTATAGCTCTCGTTGCTGACCGCGCAAAAATCGAGGTTAGACGCTGCAGACGGACTTTTCCCAAGCCGGTCTGCCATGCTTCGAGGTTGATAGAAGTGAACGGAATCCATATTGACAAACGCCATTGCAGGATGGAGTTACAAAGGGAACAAAGGGTAGCAGATTGACTGCGCTCGTTGTTGGATGCCTGAAAAGAAACCTGAAGCTAGTGGACGAGGCGAAAGGCGCGACATATGTACCCAAAGGCTGTTCTCCACTCAAAATCCTCCTCCTTCCCCTCCACACCCCACAGCCCACCGATCACCGATCCCAAGCACTCGTCGCATCTCACGAGACTGGCCCGGCGCAGCTCCCCTCCACTAGAGCCTCGTATTCGATCGACATGCTATGCAGCATGATTCCAATTGCGCCCCTCGTACACGTCCACATCCGGTCGAACACGTCAGCCGCAGCAGCCCGACCTTCGAGCTGAAACCGTCATGACGCATCGAGTGTACCACACAGTCCACGATGCTCGGCGAGAACAAGATCCATGTCTCAAGGCGCTGTCTGGGTGGGTTTTCCCCAAAATCTCGCTTCTCTCGACATCCAATCATCCCCTGTCCCACTCTTGACCTTCTGCCTCGACCAAGCTCCGCCGCGACAGCCAGTTGGATAGTTGCAGCTTCTCGCCTCGCAGACCGCTTCGCAGGACATCTGGTAGTGCCCTCGCAATGCAGATCTTTGCCTCTCGGAGGGCTGGTCGTTACTGATCAACCGATCCTGCATGGTCAATATCTGCACGGCTGAAACCTTCACCGTCGCAAGTTCGAGATGTTACCGCAATGGGTCCGAGTAAGGAATGCTGGGTAGGGCGGCACAGCAAAGCGTCACGCCTCCGAATCACCGATCTAGGTATGACCGGGCAGTGCACATGTACGTCCTCGCGATCGAGCCGCTGACACGTCAGCAATGGCTGATGCCTGAGACCCAGCTGAGCCATTCTTGACAACGATGCCCAATCATCGCTCCGCCAGACCCTCGCCGGACACATCACCAGACCGCTGGGAATGTTGGGTCGCCCTTTGCCGACGGCGCAGCCAAAGGACACTCCACCAGTGCACAATAAGGTACTTGTTCGATTGGCCTTGAGAGCACACGTGCAGCAGCTTTAGGCCAGATCCACAGTGTTAGCGTCTTGGCCGTGGCTAGGGCGGTCACTGATAGGCTATGCACGTGAAGTGGCGGGCAGACAGGCAGGTCGGTCGCTACGCTGTTGGATTGAAGCTGGAAAGGTTACCGGTGAGAAACAGGGAGACGCCGAGCAAGGGACGAGGTATCGAAAAGGTGAAGGCATTTGAAAGCCAGCAGAAACGAGCCCTGCGGTAGGCCACAGTTCGAAAGGCGGAGTGCCGGTCACCAAAAGCGCGAGAGAATTTTGAGCAAGAGAGCGAGCAGAAACGCCAGCAAGGAATGGCAGCTATGGCCGGTAGAGCGAGCGTTGCAGCCTTCGGCTTTGTACAGGTGTAGGTCGAGGACCGAGCGGAGGCGCCAGGACGGTCAGAAGAAGCCGGCAGCTGAGCGAGTGATGGAGCCACGTCGACAGGGGGAAGCAGCAGACGCATCGAAAGGGAGATGGAAGTGAGAAAGGAACGTTGGAAGAGGGAAAGGGCGAGGCGGTACTTATGCGATGGGAAAGCGGCGAGGGGCTGTGGGCGCGCGCCTTGCCTGATCGGGGGGACGCCAAACCCGGCGGGGCCGGCACCTGTAATCAAATAACAGTTGCTATCAAGCTTACTACGTTTGCCAACCCATAATCTTAGCTCTTCTTAGCTATGGCGGAACATAACCTGCGCCTGCTAGCCCTCGACGGAGGCGGCGTTCGTGGCCTATCGTCGCTTCAGATCCTGAAGCAGCTCATGGACGTCATCGACCCAGAATCGCCACCAAAGCCTTGCGAGTATTTCGATATGATAGGAGGTACTAGCACTGGCGGGTTCGTCGATAGTACAGTTAGATAGACGTGATATTTAGCTCACTGTTACAGTCTTATAGCAATCATGCTTGGCCGACTCCAGATGACGGTCGATAAGTCTATAGACGCTTACGTGTCGCTGTCGGACAGGATATTTCAGAAGCGGAGACACCGTATAACGATCAAAGGCCACGTGCAAGGCCGATTTAATTCGGACGAGCTTGAGAAAGCAATCAAGGAAATCGTTATAAGAAAAGGCTTGGAAGAGAACGTATTATTACAGGACTCTCGCGACGCAAAATATAAAGTGTGAGTATAGACCATTTGGCTAGTAGCTTAAGGATATACTAACGGGTGGATACTAGGTTCGTGTGCGTAATAAGCAAAGAGACGGGTGATACTGTTCGGCTTACTAGCTACCGGTCCCCACGCGGCCGAGAACGGCTGCTCCGGGTGACGAAAGTTTGGGAAGCTGGTCGAGCGACGTCGGCAGCCTCGTCATTTTTCGACCCTATTACGATTGGTGACTTCGGGGAGGGCTTCGTCGACGGCGCTACGGGAGCGAACAACCCTGTTTACGAGGTCTAGAACGAGGCCCAAGATATATGGCCATTGGGCTCCCTCGAAGCAAGAGTACAATGTTTGGTGTCGATAGGAACCGGTGTTCCGTCTTTAAGGCCCTTTACCAACGATCTCGTCAATGTCGGCCAGAGCCTGCTGGCGATTGCGATCGAGACGGAGAAGACTACGGAAAGGTTCGACAGGGACAAATCAGCGCTCGACAATAAAGGTTATTTATTTCGATTCAATGTCTTATAAGGGCTAGAAGACGTTGGCTTAGAAGACTCGACACGAAAGAATACCATTATCGCAGCTACAGACCGATACGTTGAGTCTCAAGCTGTGTTTAAGCAGATGAAGGCGTGTGGGAACAACCTTGCTAAGAGATAATGTACGTCTAGTTTTTCTTGACTGAGGTCTCTGGTAGCTGAGCAAGCATCCCATGACTGCTCTAATTCCATCCTCGGGCCACCGAGCGGAAGGCTTCCGCGTGGATAGACATGGTCAAAGTGTAGATCGGAGACAGACACTACTATAGTGAGCAAGCTTAGCTCGCCATTGGTCTGCTACCACAATATACAGCTAGCTGAAATTACATGACAGATACCCTTCCCTCACCTCCTTCCCCGTTCCACAACAAACATTTCGACGTACCCCGGAATGCCAGTTCCGCCTTCACGGGACGAGAAGAGATCTGCGAACAGCTACAAGTCCGCTGCCTTCCATCTAGCACGCCCAATGCAGGAGGACAGCAGAAGAAATATGTGATCTACGGGCTGGGTAGATCGGGCAAGACACAGGTCTGCCTGAAGTTTGTCGAAGATCACCGTGAAGAGTAGGTATTCGCTCTCCTATTCGGGTTCGTATAGATAACGAGGGATCAGATTCTGGGGAGTCTTCTGGGTGGACGCTAGCAGTGCGGAGAGCTTAGAGCGAGGATATCTACAGATAGTGAATATTTGCGGGCTGGAGGCCAAAGTGGATATCGCTCGGCGGTGGTTGTCGAATGTATCCGAACTATAGGCCCTGATCTTAGATAACGCCGACGATCCTCGCCTGGATCTTTCTCTATACTTCCCCGTGGGCAATCGAGGGGTGATTCTAATAACGAGCCGGAACCCGGAGTGCGCAATTCATGCTACTGTCGGGTCATACGAACTGGGTATAATGGGCGTGGATAAAGCGATAATGCTAATGTTGAAGACGGCAGGAATCAGTGATCTTTCAAGCCCGTCTATGCGGGAGACCGCAAGACCGGTAGTTCTAATCCTGGGATGCTTGGCGCTAGCGATTAGCCAAGCGGGAGCAGTAATACGGCAAGGCCGCTGTCGGATAGGGGAATACTGTACGCTCTATGCTCGGCGTCGAAAAGAGCTCCTGAGCCACAAAGCGATCCAAGGTGGGGAGGACTATCGACACACGGTATATACGACATGGGAGGTGTCCCGACAGATAATCGAGGAGATATCGAGTAAGGCCGGACAGGACGCCCTTGAACTATTGCAAATATTTAGTTTCCTCCGTTACGACGGCATCTCGGAAGAGATATTCTCGCGGGTATGTTATACTCTACGAAACGACAGGCAATCAGACTGGATGCTCTCCCATCTACTAAAAATATTCCTCTGTCAATCCTACAAGGAGTGGGATATTGATACTCTCCGAAGCGCGATATTAATTCTATTATCCTTTTCTCTTATCTACTAGGATAAGAAGAGTCTGATATCTATACATCCACTTATATATACGTGGATCCGAGATCGGCTGGGTCCGTCGGATGACGAGACGGTCTGGATACAGACGACCTTAACGATAGCGTTATCTATACTACGGACTTTTTAAACAGCGGACTATCGGTTTCGATAAACTCTAGTACCGCATATCGATATATGCCTGAGCTTTTAGAGAGAAGGGATATTCTATCTCGAAGATATCGGCGACGATTGTCAGAAGATGGCCAGCAGCTTTGCACTGGTATATAGTGAGGTAGGTCGAGTGCAGGAAGCGCTGCAGCTGACGGAGCGGGTGGTAGAAGTAAGGAAGAGGACGCTGGGCGAGGAGCATCCCGATACCCTCGGCTCGATACACAACCTCGCTATCAGCTACAGCGAGGCGGGCGAGAGACAGAAAGCACTACAGCTAATGGAGCAGGTAGTAGAAGTATAGAAGAGGACGCTGGGCGAGGAGCATCCCGACACCCTCGGCTCGATACACAATCTCGCTATCAGCTACAGCGAGGCGGGTGAGAGACAGAAATCACTGCAGCTGGCGGAGCAGGTGGTAGAAGTAAGGAAGAGGACGCTGGGCGAGGAGCATCCCGATACCCTCCGCTCGATACATACACTTGAGTACTTCAAATAAAACTCCAAGAAGACTACGACGACTACCAGAAGGAAACCAATCAATCGCCTTCCTCGATTTTGGAGCAAGATTACGTAGCCATCTATAAGCACAAATATTATTGATGTTGATAGATATTAATTGCAATAATAAGGTCCGTTTATATGGTTTAAACCTAACAAAACGAAATAGGAAATACATAAAATGTCAGCAAATATTTAAGTTCTAAGCAACGTTAGAAGTTTCTAGAAGAGCGCCACACTTACAATCCTATTTGGTATAGTTTAGAATATAATACAGCCGTGTAAGCATACTAAACCCTTGTTACGATCCAGTGTTAGGTAGAAGGGGTAGCAAGCAATAACATAAGGGTAGACCTTCTACGATACAGGTCTCTCATTGAATTATAACATGTAACCAAGGTGGTTAAGCTGAGTTGAGCACGAAGCTCCTAAAACTACTAAAAGGACTGTGACTATACAGTAGAAGGAAACCATCCCAAGAGTATTACCGTGTCAGTGTATCAGTTAGTAACTCACTAATCCTCCTGCCTGGTCTGTCAGTCTCTAATCCACTGATCCTGTCTTGGCGTATCAGTCGCCGATCCTCTAATCGTGACGATAATCGCACTAGCTAGCGCGTAGTACAAGGACCGTAGGTCCACGCCTGTAACATTACCAAAGTGGGGAAATCTTAACAACCCTGTACTAAGATGCAGAGTAGGGGTGCAAAGTCGAGGCGGTTTTAGACGCCGTGAACAGAATGAGTGATAGTATAACCAACGCTGCGGTAATTTTCTTAATGCCGACTGGATTCATGAAGAGAAATATCTCCAGAACAATAACCTATTCACTACTATTTCATAATCCTACGGGGATAAACTCAAGATGCTTAAAGAATAAATGCGTCTCGGCACGGGGGGCGTCTCGCCACGGAGGGAGGGACTTTAAGTACTAACTTAAGGCTTCAGGCGGCGGAAGTAGCGGCAGACAGACGGTGGCTGGGAGCTGTCGCTTGCCTCACATTCGGGTGACAAAATAAACTTGTGGTGGGGCTAATATCGCCGCCTTGGCGGGAGAACACCACCAAAATTACTACTGTTATCTCCACTATTCGTTATTCTGACTGTCTAATATCCTGTTATCTGGCCGTCTAATCTAATAACGTCTTGAAGTCGTTGTTTTATCGTTCTTACTTGATGATTTATGTAGGCCTGAGTACAGCGGTCCCACCCTTCCAGGATAAGTTCTCTTGTACTAAAGTCGTCCCAATGAGGGTATTTTCGTGAGTATT